>Ga0101944_10001574_pt1 | contig 45584 bp, 31 predicted proteins | sample DewCreD2012metaG_FD_75245 | JGI IMG/M metagenome (GOLD analysis project Ga0101944, IMG submission 75245) | Hot spring sediment bacterial and archeal communities from British Columbia, Canada, to study Microbial Dark Matter (Phase II) - Dewar... ... | reverse complement strand
GGGCTGTTCCGGCGATGCTGGCAGGACCGGTGGCGGGAGTCCTGCTCGACCGGTTGGACCGGAGACGGGTCATGATGGGGAGCGACTTGTTCCGGGCGGCGGCGGCGCTTACGAAAACCTCAGCGAGGAGCGCCTTCGCGAAGCTGCCCGAGAACTGAGGGAGGCAGGCATCCGCGTGTCCTTTCTGGATGCCGGCTCGATGAAATACTACCTGCCCGGCACCGAGCCGGCGCGCCCGCGGCCCGAATCCGAGGAGGCTCGAGCCCGCCGTCTTCAGCGCGAAGGCGCCGAATTCGAGCGCCGCATGGAGCACATCCGCAAGGCGATTCACGCGGCCAAGATCCTGGGCACGGACAAGGTCCGGGTGTTCGCTTTCGGCCGGGTGGCCGAACCGATGAAGCTGTTGCCGCGCATCGCCGAGATTCTGGCCCCCATGGTGGACTTGGCGGCATCCGAAAAGATCCGCCTCCTTGTGGAGAACGAAGCTTCCTGCAATGTGGCTACCGCCAGGGAGTTGGCGGCGTTGATGGAACTTCTGCCCTCTCCGTGGTTCGGGATCAACTGGGACATCACCAACGGGATGCCGCATGGGGAGGTTCCGTTCCCGGACGGCTACCGGCTGCTGCCCAAGGACCGTATCGGCAACGTGCACATCAAGGGCCGCAGCGTGCTGAACTATCCGGAGCGCCAGGACTGGCGGGCGATCTTCGATGCGATGACCAGAGACGGCTACACCGGCGCCTTCGGGTTGGAAACGCACATCTTCGGCGAAGGACAGATCCAAGCTTCGCACGACGCCATGCGCGAGATCCTGCGCATCCTGGGAGAGCCCTACCAACGCGCTTGAGCCGCCGCTTACACGGGCGCGGGGTTGAGCGGCCGCAGCGGCGGCCAGCCAGCGCTACTTGGACCCGGCGGACGCGGCTGTTTTCCGGGACAGCTCCACCGCGACGAGCTCAATGCCCTCTTGCTTGCCGAGATTGCGCGAGTATTTCTTGTCCTTGGCATTGTTCCAGTGCTCGTGCACGCCGAGACTTTTCAAAGGAACCCCATCCCCCTCGGGATCATATTTGGCGCCGGAGGGCGGCTTCGCGGCCAGCGCCGCTTCATGCAGGTAGTTGTCCGGGTTGCCGGTCACATTGGTGGCGCGCGGCTCGGCAGCGAGGAAATCCAGCGCCACGGAATCGATCGCCACAGGGTCCTGCGAGAGGAACAGGCTGGCTGCCCATCCGTCCCCGAACGTTGCGAACCGGATGACGTTGCCCTCGTTGTGCTCGCTCTGATAGAGGCCGTCAATGAGGTAAAGCACCGTCTTGCCGCCTAAGTGGCGGTGGCCGATTAACTCCACCAGCGGGTTGTAGGACCCCAGGGGGTTGGTGCGGCTGATGTAGTTATGCAACGAGCCGGGCGTCCAGCCGCCGGCCGCGGGAAAGTAAACCGAACCGAAATGGTTCTTGGCGCAAAGCGTGACGCCGGCCATGAAGTGCGGCCGGAACAAGGCCATGTTGATCATGTACCGTGCTTCCACCACCGGCTGGGGCAGGAACGCTTCCTTCAAGGACGGCTCAGCGAAGCGGATCGGGTTACTCTTATCGGGCTGCGCCAGAACCCGGCCTCCCAGGCCGTGATCATTGTTGACGACAAATTGGACCGCCTGGAAGTCCGGCTTCGGGTTGGCGCGGATCTTGCCGTAAATGGGCGGGCCGATGTTGCGTCCTTGGGCCACTTCGAACAGGAGGATGTCTTGCCCCGGCACTCCGGCTTCGATCAATTGGCTGACCAAAGCATAAACCGCCTGCGGACTCGGCAAGCCGTTGAGCGGACGGGCGCCCTTGCCCCACTCCGGGCTGCGGTCCTGGTTGCAGTTAATCTTGATGGCGATCTTTTCGCCGCGCCGGTAGCCGCGGTCGCCTCCGCCGTGCGTCCGGTTGAAATGCCGGAACAGCATCTCCCAGGCCTGAGATGCGGTCTTGGCGCCGGTCAGATCGCGTAAGCCTGCGTCCATCATTCGGTCCACGGCCGCCTGATCGGTATTGGCGTCGTCCCACCAGTTGCCGGTCTTTCCATCCCAACGGGTGGCGCTGGGGTCATGCACCCACACCACGCGTCCCGGATGAATGCCCTGGCCTGTGCCCATGGGGGCGTTCGGGCCTTCGCTGGGCTGGAACGGAATCGCAGGACCGCGCTGCGCCGCGGCTTCTTCCGTGGGCGCGAGCGGGAGCCATAGCAGGAGAAACGCAGCCGTGACCGCCGCGGCGGCCCCCGCCCAGCGCACTCCTGCCGTCGAACAGCGCAGCGCTCTGTGGCGGAGGAACCGCGCGCCTGCGAGTCCGGCCAGCCAGACCAAAAAGCCGCCGGCCAGCGGCGCTGAAGCTCGCTGGCACGGGTAAGCGGCGCGCGAGGGCTTCGGAACGACGCGCGCTAAAAACCACGCCAAGGATGCGACGCCGAGCAAGACAAATAGCGCTCTTTCCCAGAATCGGGTCTGTTTCCCAGGAATCATGGCACACCTCCCCGCCGAAGCGAGTATATCTTACGCCGCGGGTTGCTGTTGAGTCAGGCAGTGCAGGGTTCCAAAACCGAGAACCAGGTCGACTGCATGGATGCCCACTACAGGCCGGTCCGGGAACAGCTCGCTCAAGATGCCCAGCGCCCGCCGGTCGTTCGGATCATTGAAGGTGGGGACCAGGACGGCGGCGTTGGCGATGTAGAAATTGGCGTAGCTAGCCGGCAGGCGGTCCCCGTCAAAGAAGAGCGGCGCAGGCATGGGAAGGGGAATGACCTCCGGGCGGGAGCCGTCCTCCAGGCGAAAGTCCCGTACGCGTTCCCAGTTCTCCGCTAGCGGGCGGTAGTTGACGTCGGCGGGGTCGTCCTCCCGGATCATGACCATCGTGCGCCGGTTGACGAAACGGCACAGATCGTCGACGTGCCCGTGCGTGTCATCACCGGCGATTCCCGCCCCCAGCCAGAGAATGTTCGTGGCTCCAAGGTAATCCCGAAAGGCTTTCTCATAATCCGCCCGCCCCAAGCCCGGGTTGCGAACCTGGACTTCCGGATCGAGATAGCACTCCTCCGTGGTGACCAGAGTGCCGCACCCGTTGACGTCGATGCCGCCACCCTCGAGGACAAACTCGCGCCCCTGGTAGCGGGCGCGAAACAGCGCTTTGCCGAGCAGCCGGGCGGCAGTGTCCGGCACGCGCCGGTCCCTCTGCCAGTCCGGGTATTTGGCCCAGGCATTGAAATGAAAGTGGACGATGGCGCTCTCACCCGTACGGCGCACAAAGACCGGTCCGCTGTCCCGCGTCCAGCTACGATTGGTGGGATGCCGGATGAACTCCACCCGGGATACGTCCGCGCCTGCGCGCTGAAGATACCGGCGGGCCATCTCCTCTTCAGCGGCGGAGCGCACCAGCATGCGCACGATCTCTCCCGGGGTCAGTTTGCGCACAATCTCGGCATACACCCAGCGGATCGTATCCAGCTTGTCCGGCCAGTCGGTGGGGTTACGAGGCCAGGCGAGCCAGGTGGCCTCATGAGGCTCCCATTCGGCGGGCATCGAAAAGCCCAAAGCGGCCGGCGTTTCCATCGGATCAAATCGGTGAACTTCTGTCATAATCGTATTTTCAATCATGGCAAAGAACAGGAAACCACACTTGCGCTACCGCGAAGACCTTTCCGATCTCCCCGACTGGCTGCGCAAAAAGAAGTGCCCGCACCGGCACAAGTACCTGTCGGGCCCCCGGATCCTGCCCAAGGGGATCCAAGGCAAGGAGAAGCTGGCGGATTTGATCGACGAGAAGTTTCTTGCTTACAACTCCTCGCGCCTGCGCGAGGGATGCCGGCTGTTCGTGGAGAAAATGCTCGAGCCGGACGTCACCATCGGCATGAGCTTCGCCGGAGCGCTGACGCCCGCCGGGCTGGGCTGCTCCTGCATCGTTCCCCTGATCAAGGCGGGCTTTGTGGACTGGATCGTCGCCACGGGCGCCAACCTCTACCACGACCTGCACTTCGCCTTGAACTATCCGCTTTACATGGGCCGCCACAACCTGGACGACGTGGATTTGCGGGCCAACGACATCGTGCGGATCTACGACGTCCTCGTGGGTTACAGCGATTGCCTGATGGCGACCGACGAGATTCTCCGGAAGATTCTGGCCCAGCCGGAGTTTCAAAAGGAGATGGGCACGGCCGAGTTGCACTACCTTCTGGGCCGCTATGCCGCCGAATGGGAGCGCAAGGCCGGACTCAAAGACGTCTCCGTTCTGGCGGCTGCTTACCGCGCCGGCGTCCCCTGCTTCACCTCATCGCCGGGCGACTCCACCATCGGCATGAATATCGCCGACGTCGAACTTCGCGGCAGCAAGCTCCGCATCAACCCCTCCATCGACGTCAACGAATCGACCGCCTACGTGCTGGCGGCCAAGCGTAGCGGGGGCAAAAGCGCCGTCGTGCTGTGGGGCGGCGGAAGCCCCAAAAACTTCATGCTTCAGACTGAGCCCCAGATTCAGGAGGTGCTTCGCATCAAGGAGTACGGCCAGGACTACTTCTTCCAGGTGACCGACGCCCGGCCGGACACCGGCGGCCTCAGCGGGGCCACGCCAAGCGAAGCCGTGAGCTGGGGAAAGGTAGACCCGGCCGCCTTGCCGGATGCGGTCGTCTGTTACACGGACACAACCATCGCCATGCCGCTGTTCACCCACTACGCGCTCAGCCGCCACAAGCCCCGCAAGCTCAAGCGCCTCTATGACCGGCGGGAACAGGTGGTGAATGCTTTGCGCCGGGAGTACTTCCTGCATAACAAAGTGAAGATGCTCGACGGGTCTGATCCCGTGTTCTGATGAACGCGCGCCTTTTGCAGAAGATCGCCCGCGAACACGGCACGCCGGTCGTCGTCATCGACCACGAGGTCATTCGGCGCAACTACGCCTCCTTCCGGCGCCACTTGCCCAAGGTTCAGGTTTACTACGCGGTGAAAGCCAACCCGGCGCCCGAAATCGTCCGCACGCTTTACCAGGCTGGCGCCAGCTTCGATGTGGCCTCTTTGCCGGAGTTCATGCTGGTTTACCAAAATATCAAGCGCTTGCCGGCCAAAGAGCGCCAGCAGTTCATCTGGGACAAGATCGTATACGCCAATCCCATCAAGCCTAAAGAGACGTTGCAAGCGCTCGACCGCTACAAGCCGCTGGTGACTTTTGACAACCGCGCGGAGCTGGACAAGATCCGCCGCTATGCGCCCCATGCGGGCCTGGCTCTGCGCCTGCGGGTGCCCAACACCGGCTCGATGGTGGAGCTCTCCTCCAAGTTCGGCTGCGACCCCGGCGAAGCGGTGGACCTGATCCAGGAGGCCTTTGGTTGTGGGCTTGTGGTGGAAGCGGTCAGTTTTCACGTCGGGAGCCAGTGCACGAACTTCGACAATTTCGTCCAGGCCCTGAATATGGCGGCGGCGGTGATGCAGGAGGCGGCACAGCGCGGCCATGAGATCAAGATCCTGGACATCGGCGGCGGCTTCCCCGTGCCCTACGACCGGCATGTCAAACCGCTGAGCCAACTGGCAAGGAAGATCAACGCCGAAATCGCCCGGCTGTTCCCCTCGGATCTCCAGATCTTGGCCGAACCGGGACGCTACTTGGTGGCCACAGCCGCCACCGCAGTCGCCACCGTCATCGGCAAGGCTGTGCGCGACGGCAAGACTTGCTATTACATCGACGACAGCGTCTATCACACCTACTCGGGAATCATCTTTGATCACTGCCAGTACACGCTCAAAGCCTTCAAGAAAGGAAAGACCGAAATCTGCGCCGTCTTCGGGCAGACCTGCGACGGCTTGGACACAATCTCCCACGCGCAGGAACTGCCCGAGCTGGACATCGGCGACCTGGTCTACGCCGAGAACATCGGCGCTTACAGCAGCGCCTCCAGCACCTGGTTCAACGGCTTTCCGCCGGCCAAACTAGTTCACATCCATCAGTGACCCGCTGCGCTCAGATGCCGGACGCGGATCCCCGGCAGGGCCGCGAAGTTGCGGTCATAGGTCCAGATCTCGGCGGCGCCGTTGTCGAGGGCGGTGAGCGCGATTTGTAGATCAAAGATCCGCGGGCCGCGGAGGTTGAGATCCCGGACAATGCGTAAGAGCCTCGCCGGAAAACCTGCCCCCGGCTGCCAGAGTTCTGCGCCGGCGGCTCGGAGACTGTTGACGAACGCAGCCGCCTCCTGAGGCGAGGAGGGCTTGCCCGTGCACTGAGGGTGTGTAACCACGCTCCAAAACTCGGCCAGGCAGGGAGAAGGAATCCCCCAGCCGTCCGGATTCCGGCTGGCCTCCAGAATCGCGCGTCTGGCTCCGGCGTGTTCCGCCACCAGCGACCGGTGCGCGTAAACCAGAACGTTGGTGTCCAGGGCGATCATCGGTTGCCGCGGATCCACTCGTGCATGGCTGCGCGGTCGGAAACGTCCAAACCTTCCGGGAGTCCCCCTTTTACCGTCACCCAGCGAATGCGCGCCTTGCGCCGGGCGGCCTGAGGCCGCGTCATTTCACGGAGCAGCGCGCGTTCCAGGATCGCCCGGACCGTCGTGCGTTCTTCGGCGGCCCGCTTCTTCAACTCGGTAAAAAGAGAGTCCGGCAGCTCCACGGTGGTCTTCATATGGATTCCCATATTACCATAAATATGGACTCGCGCTCTTGCTGCCTCGCGCCCGCGGCGCAGCCAAATCTTCACGGCGCGGCCGTCCGCCTTCGCCGCCCGGCGGCCCGCTTCCTCCGCCCTTGCGCCGGATCACCGGCGGCGGTTTTCCCGCGTCCTATATACAGGAGGGATTCGGATGCGAAGAAGAATTCTGACGGTGGCAGTCCTCGTCGCCGCCGCAGCAATGCTGGTCGAGGCGCAGCGGCGGGGCGGGTTCCGTGGGTTCGGCCGGGCCGACGAAGTCCCCACCCTGGCCAAGTCCGACGCCGAGAAGCGCGTCCTGGACACGTTGCAAGAGGCGATAAGAACAGGCGCCACCTTTTCGAATGTGTCGCCAAGCGACGGCCGGATCCTGCGGGTTCTCGCCGAAAGCTCCGGCGCTAAGAACATCATCGAAATCGGCACGTCAACGGGACTTTCGGGACTGTGGCTAAGCTTGGGGGCCATGTCCACGGGCGGCAAGATCACAACCTTCGAGATCGATCGCGGCCGCGCCGCCACCGCGCGCCGCCATTTCCAGCAAGCCGGCGTGGATCATCTGGTCACCGTCGTGGAAGGCGATGCCCATCACAACGTCACCAAACTCAAGGAACCGATCGACCTGCTCTTCATTGACGCCGACAAGGAGGGGTACATCGACTACCTAAACAAGCTCCTGCCGCTGGTCAAGCCGGGCGGGCTGATTCTGGCGCACAACGTGAACTCGGCTCCGGATTACCTGCGCGCCGTCACCACGAATCCCAACCTCGAGACAGTCTTTGCAGGCGACGGTCAGGACCTGGGCATCACCTTGAAGAAGCGCTAAGGCGTCTCTGCCTGCCAAGACCGAAGCCGGATCGCCGCGCCCGCGCGGCCTGCCGAGTGAACGCCCGCCCGCTTTTGCTAACTTGGTAGCAGAGGCGGGGTGAAGTTCCACATCCAAAACTTCGGTTGCAGAGCGACGCAGGCCGATGGCGCCGCTCTGGCGGCAGCCCTCGAGGCGCATGGTTTCCAAGCGGCCCGCGGCTGCGCGGAGGCCGATCTGGTGATTCTCAACACCTGCACGGTGACCTCCAGCGCCGACCAGGACGTGCGCCAGAGCGTCCGCCGCCTGCGGCGGGAAAACCCCACAGCCAAAATCGTGCTCACCGGTTGCTACGCGCAGCGCGCGCCCCAGGAAGCGGCGGCGCTGCCGGGCGTCGGCCTGGTCGTGGGCAACACCCATAAGATGCAGATCCCCGAGCTTGTCCTTGCGGAGCCCGCCTCCTGCGACAGCCGCATCTTCGTGGGCGACATCTTCGCGGAACAATCGCTGGCGCCGGCCCCGGTGCTGGAAGCCTCCGAGGACCGGACGCGGCCGAATCTGAAGATCCAGGACGGCTGCAACAACCGCTGTAGCTTCTGCATCATTCCCTCCGTGCGCGGACGCAGCCGCAGCGCCCCGCCGGATCAAGTCGTCGCGCAAGTGCGCGAACTGGCGGGCCGCTACCGCGAGATCGTGCTCAGCGGCGTCAACCTGGGCCGCTGGGGCAGGGAAGCGGGCATCCGCATGCGGCTGGCCGGGCTGCTCCAGCGCCTGCTCGACGAGACCCCGGTCGAGCGCCTCCGGCTCAGCTCGGTCGAACCGATGGACTTCTCTGACGGGCTGCTCGAGCTAATGGCCTCCACGCCCCGCATCGCCAAACACGTCCATGCCCCCCTGCAATCCGGCTCCGATGCCGTTCTGCGCCGGATGCGGCGCTGGTATCGGGCCCGGCACTACGCCGAGCGCATCCGGCGTGCTCGGGCGCTCATGCCGGAGGCCGCCATCGGCGCCGACGTGATGGTGGGCTTTCCCGGCGAAACGGAAGCCGACTTCGAGCAGACCCGGGCGCTCATCGAAAGCCTGCCGTTCACCTACCTGCACGTGTTCACGTACTCGGCTCGTCCCGGCACGCCCGCCGCCGAAATGCCGGACCAGGTGCCCGTCGCCGAACGCAAGCGCCGCAACCGCATCCTGCGCGAACTGGCGGCCGCCAAGAACCTCGCCTTCCGCCAGAGCATGGTAGGGCGTCGTCTGTCGGCCGTCACCATCGAAGACGGCCGCCTGGCGCTCTCCACCAACTACCTAAAGATCGAGCTGGAGCAGCCCTGCCCGCCGAACCGCCTGGTCGAGGTCGAAATCAAGCGCGTTACCCAAGGCGGCCTCGCCGGACGGGTCATCCTCTGAGGGCTTGGTCCAGATCCGCGATCACGTCGTCCGGATCCTCAATCCCCACCGAGAGCCGCACCAGGTTTTCCGTGATACCCAGCCGCTGCCGCTGGGCGGGCGACATCTCGCGATGCGAGCTGATGACCGGATAGAGGATCATGCTGTGCACGTCGCCGAGCGAAGTGGCCCGCACCACCAGCTTCAGCCGGTCGATGAACGCGAACACCGCCTCGCGTGCCGCATCCCGGATCCGGAAGCTCACCATCGCCCCGTAAAGCCCCGGCGGAAACAGGCGGGCAATCACCGCCGCGTCGGGATGCGCGCTCTGGCCGGGGAAGATCACGCTCTCAATCCGGGGATGGCTCTCCAGCCAGGCGGCGATTCGCGCGGCGTTGGCGCACTGGCGCTCCATGCGCAGCGGGAACGTCTTGATTCCGCGCATGGCCAGGTAGGCCTCGAACGCGCCCAACGCGGGCCCGTTCGTCCGCGCCAGCGTGCGCATCGTCTCGTAATGCGCTTCGTCGCAGATCACGATGCCGCCGAGCACGTCGCCGTGTCCGGCCAGATACTTCGTCAGACTGTGGACGCAGAAGTTCGCGCCCAGCTCCAGGGGCCGCACCAGCAGCGGCGTGGCGAAGGTGTTGTCCACGATCAGAGCCGCGCCGGCGGCCTTGCACATCGCCGCGATCCGGTCGATTTGGCCCACCCGCAGCGTCGGATTGGAGATCGTCTCCATCAGCACGCATCCGGGCCTGTGCGCCGCGATCGCCCGCTCCACGGCCTCCAGATCGTAAATATCAACATGCTGGACCGCGGCCCCCAGCGGCTCAAACACCCGCACGAGCAGGTTCAGCGTCGCTCCATAGAGAGCCTCGGCGGCCAGAATCGACTTGGGCCGGTCGACGAGCGCCGCCAGGATGGCCAGCTCCAGCGCCGCCATCCCGCTGGCGCAGGCCTGCGCCCCGTGCCCGTTCTCCAAAGAGGTGACCAGCTCCTCGAGCGCCGCGCCGGTGGGGGTGCCGTAGCGCGCGTAGGAATAGCCTTCCAGCTCGTGGCCGAAGATGCGGTCCAGCTCCTCCTGCCGGGCGCTGATGTAGCTGGCGGCGGTGTAGATCGGCGTCGTGACCGGGATCTGCTCCGGCGGCTTCTTGCGGTCGCCGGCATGCACTGACTTAGTATGGATCTTCAAGTTACTTCCTCTTCCAGCGGACTCCATCCTTAGTATCTTCCAGGATGACGCCCTTTTCGGCGAGCTTGGCCCGGATCGCGTCGGCCCGGGCGAAATCCCGGGCCTTGCGCGCGGTGATGCGCTCGGCGATCAAGGCTTCGATCTCGGCGTCACTGATTCCGGCTTCGTGCGCCGTGGGTCGCAGCACATCGAAGATGCTGTCGAAGCGGGCCAGCAGGTCCAGCGCGGCGGAGGCGTTGCCTTTCTTGAATTCGCCGGCGTCCATGGCCGTGTTCAAATCCCGCACCCAGTCGAAAACGGCCCCCAGCGCGCCCGCGGTGTTCAGATCGTCGTCCAGGGCTTCCTCAAAGGCCGCCCGCGCCTCCGCAGTGCGCCGTTCGATCGCCTCGCTCAAACCCTCCCGGAACGATTCGGTCTCCAGCCGCAGCTTGAAGTTGCGCAGGCGCTCGATGGCCGCCCCCGCGGCGCGTAGCGCGTCGAAGGTGAAATTAAGCCGCTTGCGGTAGGGAACCGAAGCCAGCAGGTAGCGCACCGCCTCCGGCGCGTAGCCTTTGGCCAGCACGTCGCGCAGCGTGTAGAAATTGCCGAGCGTCTTGGACATGGTCTGGCCGTCCACCATCAGGTGCTCGGCGTGCAGCCAGAACCGCGCGAACGGCTTGCCCGTGGCGGCCTCCGACTGGGCGATTTCGTTCTCATGGTGCGGGAAGGTCAGATCGATCCCGCCGGCGTGAATGTCCAGCGTCTCGCCCAGGTACTTCATCGACATCGCCGAGCACTCGATATGCCAGCCCGGCCTGCCCGGTCCCAGCGGCGTGTCCCAGTAGTGCTCGCCCTCCTTGCGCGCCTTCCACAGCACGAAGTCGCGCGCGTTTTCCTTGTCGTACTTGTCGGTGTCGACGCGCGCCCCGTCCAGAATGCCCTGAAAATCGATGTGGGACAGCTTTCCGTAGCCCGGGAAGGTGGAGATGCGGAAATAGACCGAGCCTTCGCTGGTGTAGGTGTGGCCCCGCTCGGCGAGCTTCTGGATCAGCGCCACCATGTCGTCGATGTGGTCCGTGGCCTTCACGAGGTATTCCGGGCGCTCCAGCCGCAGCGCCGCGGCGTCTTCCAAAAAGGCCTGGGTGTAGGCCGCCGTGTACTCCTGAATGGACTTGCCGGCCTTGATCGACTCCTGAATGATCCGGTCGTCCACGTCGGTCAGGTTCATCACATGCTGTAGCTGGTAGCCGCGGTAGCGCAGCCAGCGGCGCAGGATGTCCTGAAAGGTGAAGGTCCGCAGATTGCCGATGTGGGCGTAGTTCCAAACCGTGGGACCGCAGGTGTATATGCGGACGGTGCGGCCGTCGGCCGGCTGGAACTCCTCGAGCTTCTGCGTCAGCGTATTGAACAGGCGCAAAGCCATAGACTCTCTCGTGGGGCTGATTTTACATCGTAGCAGGCATTGCCCGGCTGGCGCGGCGTCCGTTTCCGGCTCACACTGGGATCGGGCTCCGTTGTGGGGCACGCTGCTTCCGTGGGGCAGACATTTTTGTCTGCGGCCGGCCACAACCGTGGCGCCCTCCTCCTCTTCCACTGGCTCCAATCAATCAAGAGTAGCTTGGCCAAAAGCTGTTGACACACATGTAAAATGCCGATGTTAGGATACAAGTACAACTCCATGGAAGAAGCTTCAAACGATGCTCAGCCGGCCCGGATACCGCATATGAGAGGAAGCAATACACCGACAGCTCGCGGATGGAAAGTTCTCACTGACCGGTTGCTGATCTGGTTATCGGTTGGCTTGTGGTTCGGAAGCGTTGGGATGCTGGCTGCCGGGGAGTCAGCCGCCGGCGAGCGCATCCGGTTGTTGGAAGAGCGCAGCCTCACCTCATTTACCCGAGACGAACACGTGGCTGACTACTTAGTTCGGGAGTTGGGCCGGGTGGAGGGGGCGGTACGCGTCGCCATCCCGGAAGGCGGAGGGCACCTGCTGGTGCTGACCCGGAAGGGAGAGGTCTGGGCTTGGGGGGAGAACCGGGCAGGGCAGCTTGGCACGGGAGACACGCTGCCTCAGGATGGCTGGCGGAAGGTTGAGGGTTTGACCGGCATCGTGGCGATCGCCGCAGGTTGGCAGCACAGCGTGGCGCTGGCCGCAGACGGCACGGTGTGGAGCTGGGGGGCCAACAGCGAAGGCCAGTTGGGTGACGGCAGGCGGTGGGACCGGGCGAGGCCCGCACGGGTGGGGGGTCTTTCGGGGGTAATAGCCATCGCCGCGGGGTTGCAGTACACGTTGGCGCTGCGCTCGGACGGAACGGTGTGGGCTTGGGGGAGCAATGCGCAAGGCGTTGCTCCTGGCATGGCGGAAAGAGTCCTGCTCCGTCCGGTGTTGGTTCCGGGTCTGACCGAGGTGGAGAGGCTATGGGTGAGAAGCAACCGTCCGTACGCGCGGGACCGGCAAGGACGGGTGTGGAGTTGGGGAGGGCAGGAAGGCGGGATCCGAGAGGCGCCTGAGGCCGAAGATCCCGTGGCCGGTACGCCAAGCCGGAGTTGGCCCGGACCCTGGGGCCGGGAGCGTTTCGTGGAGGTGGATGGAGAAGGGCTGGCGGTGGTGGAAGAAGGTCGGTCGCCTGCGCGGTTCGCGGTGGAGAGCCGCGTCGTGGACCTGGCCGCCGGATGGGGTGTGGCATGGATCGAGGAACAGCGGGATTCGGGAGTTCTCGCGGCTGGCGAGGCAGAGGCTCGGCTTGGTGAAGCGGCTCTTGGTCCGGGCCAACCTCGGATGGGTCAGGAGACGGAGCAGAGCGCCACTGGCTCAGCCCATTCCGCGCTGACCTCGGGCGCGGTTGCAGGTGGGCGATCGCACAGCTTATGGTTGCGCACCGATGGTACGGTCTGGGCTTGGGGGGACAACGCGATAGGCCAACTCGGCGATGGGAGCACTACGGACCGCGCGACGCCCGTGCAGGTGACTGGCCTGACCGCGGTGGTGGCGGTAGCAGCAGGTCGGAGTCGCAGTCTGGCGTTGAAAAGCGACGGAACGGTTTGGGCTTGGGGTGATAACAGCTTGGGCCAGTTGGGCGACGGAACTACAACGAACCGCACCACACCCGTGCAAGTAACTGGTCTCACAGGCGTGGTGGCTGTGGCGGCAGGCCAATTGCATAATTTGGCATTGAAGGCTGACGGGACGGTGTGGGCTTGGGGCTACAATTACTTAGGCCAATTGGGGGACGGGACCAAGACAGACCGAACAACACCGATACAAGTGCCATTTCTAGGTGGGCTGGTCACCGTGTCGGCAGGAGACCATCACAGTCTGGCTGTGAAGAGCGACGGGACAGTGTGGGCTTGGGGAGCAAACAGTGACGGCCAGCTCGGCGACGGGACTACGACGAACCGCACCACACCTGTGCAGGTAACTGGCCTAACCGGTGTGGTGGCGGTGGCGGGGGGCGGCTCGCACAGTCTGGCGCTCAAGAGCGACGGGACGGTTTGGGCTTGGGGTGATAACAGCTTGGGCCAGTTGGGCGACGGGACTACGACGAATCGCAACACACCCGTGCAAGTAGCTGGCCTGACCGCGGTGGTGACGCTGGCGGCGGGCGATGGGTACAGTCTGGCGCTGAAGACTGACGGAACCGTGTGGGCCTGGGGTCGAAACGATTTCGGTCAACTCGGCGACGGGACTACGACGAACCGCACCACACCCGTGCAGGTGACCGGACTGACCGGAGTGGTGGCGGTGGCGGCGGGCGGCTCGCACAGTCTGGCGCTCAGAAGCGACGGCACGGTCTGGGCATGGGGGGCTAACTGGGTGAGTCAGTTGGGCGACGGAACCTGGACTGACCGCACAACACCCGTGCCGGTCACTGGCGTCACCGGGGTGGTGGCGGTGGCGGCGGGATACGCACACAGTCTGGCGTTGAAAAGCGACGGGACGGTCTGGGCTTGGGGATGGAATTATTATGGCCAGTTGGGGGACGGGGCGAAGACTGACCGCACAACACCCGTGCAGGTCACTGGCCTGACCGCGGTGCTGGCGGTGGCGGCTGGGGAGAATCACAGTCTGGCCGTGAACAGTGATGGCACGGTGCGGGCTTGGGGCCGGAACGATTATGGTCAGATCGGCGACGGGACGCTTCCCTACCGTCCGCTGCCGGGTGCGGTCCGTCTTTCAGCAGACACCGAACCTGTGCCCCTCGCCGCCGGCTGGGCTCACAGCCTGGCGATCAAGAGCAGCTCCGTGCCCTGGGGCTGGGGCTATAACGCTTTCGGTCAACTGGGCAACGGCTCAACCGCCACACAACTCACTCCCGTCCAGACCTCGGGCCTCACGGGCGTCGCAGCACTCTCGGCCGGCTACCACCACAGCCTTGCCCTCAAGACCGACGGCTCGGTGTGGTCCTGGGGCCTCAACGGCAGCGGGCAGCTCGGCGACGGCACCACCGCCAGCCGCTCCACTCCAGCCCAGATCGGCGCGCTCTCGGCAGCGACGGCCGTCGCCGCGGGCTACTTCCACAGCTTGGCGCTGAACAGCGACGGCGCGGTATGGGCCTGGGGATCGAACAGCAACGGCCAGCTCGGCGACGGCACGACTAGCAACCGCTCCAGTCCCTTGCAGGTTCCGAGCTTAACCAACGTGGTGGCGATCGCCGCTGGCGCCACTCACAGCCTTGCCGTCAAAAGTGACGGCACAGTCTGGGCTTGGGGTCTGAACGACTCCGGGCAGTTGGGTGACGGTACAACCACCAGCCGTTCCAGTCCGGTGCAGGTGACGGGCTTGTCCGGCGTTGTCAAGGTGGCCGCGGGCGCCGGCCACAGTCTGGCGCTCAAGAGCGACGGCACGGTTTGGGCCTGGGGCAACAACGAATACGGGCAGCTGGGCGACGGCACGACGGTGAACCGGAGCTCGCCCGTGCAGGTGAGCGGTTTGAGCGGCGTGCGGGCGATCGCCGCGGGAGGGTTCCATAGCCTGGCGCTGAAGTCCGACAATACGGTAGCGGCCTGGGGCGCGAACTTCAACGGGCAGTTGGGCGACGGGACCGAAACGGACCGGCACGCCCCGGTGGCGGTCAGCGGACTGACCAACGTGAGCGCCATCGCGGCGGGGCCGCGGCACAGCCTGGCGTTCAAGAGCGACGGGAGCCTGTGGGCATGGGGGCGGAACAACCAGGGCCAGCTTGGCGACGGGACCACGGCCTATCGGACCCAGCCGGTGGCGGTATCGGGCTTCGGGACTGGCAGCGGCTCATCCATGGAGAGTGAACCCACGGAGGATGGCGAACCCGGATCGGCCGGTTCGCGCGCCATCGTGCGTCCCCGGCTGGCCGAAGTGCCTGTGGCCGTTCGCTGAGGAGCCGGCTGCTCAATGGAAGCTCTACCAAAAGCTCGCCCTCAGAGGCGTACTCGGCGGCCGTGGCGTAACTTCCCAGTCTGCGACGCCGCGCATGTAGGGGCGGACCGGCGTGTCCGCCCCTCGGCCGACATTCCTGTCGGCCTTGGCCCCCTTCACCCGGCGCCAGCCCGCAAGGGGCCCCGTCCCGCGCCGCACCCTCTGTGGATCGTGCCACGGCGCCGGTCGAACCAGGAATGGCTCTTCACCGAACAATTTTCCCAGGAGGTTGACTCATGTTAGGCGATACTTACAAACACTTATTTGACAGCCGCCGGATCTGCGCGGCGGCGCTCTTAGCCATGCTGGCTGCGCTCGGGCCCTGGGGCGCCTGCTCCGCCGCCGAACCTCCGCTTCCTCCGGACTCCGGCCAGGCGGACCAGCCCCACCTGTGGCTGCCCATGGACCACAAGGTGTTGCCCCACTTGGCCGACAGCACCGAGTGGAAGACGACCATCTGGCTGGTGAACCTGGATTCGGCCCCCGCCGAATACCGGCTGCGCTTTTACCAAAGCGGAGGCGCGCCGCTGTCCCTGCAACTGGTGGGGGTCGGCACGGTGTCGGAAGTCAGCGGGACTCTGCCGGTCAACGGGATGCGCAGGCTGGAGACCGCCGGGACTTCGGCCACCCTCTCGGTAGGTTTCGCCATTTTGGAGCGGCTGAACGGCAAGGCGATCAACGGCTATGGAATCTTCCGGCAGCACCTGCCGGAAAGGCCATACGACTTTGAGGCAGTGGCGCCGTTTGCCAGCGACCTGGACGACGACTATGTGCTGCCGTTCGACAACTCGGCAGGCTTTACAACCTCGATGGCGATTTGCAACCCGAGCGCAAGCTCATCGGCGACGGTGGACGTGGTGTTCTATAACGACGCCGGGACGCCGATCGGGCAGGAGCAACTCACGCTGAACCCGCGCGAGCACACGGCGTTTGCGACGGATGTGCGTTGGCCGGCGACGATCGGCCAGCGCGGCGTAGCGGTGTTCCGCGTGAGCGGGGGCGGCACGGGCGCGCCGGTGCTGAGCCTGCGCTTCAACTGGACTGGTCCCTTCACCTCCACCCACACCCTCTCCCGCTAGGTTCGGCCCGCTCAGGAATGCCATCTCTCCCGCCCGCTCGCCGTTTGCCACAGAGGGCGAGGAGTCATGGGGCCAGCCGCGTTCGCTTTTCCTGATAGGCGTCGGCCTTGCGGCCCCCTCTCCCCATGCTACCGAGACTCCCGGCCGCGCACCGCCCCAACCGAACTCATCGCTCCAAGCCCTTTGCAGACAATCACTTCTCATACTTGGTTTCAGGCCGCTTCATCGCCGCGCCCGCGAAAACTTACCAAACTCGATCTATTTTAACATAATACTCTTGCCAAATCTGATCAATTCCGATATAGTTAGGTATATACGAACTCGGCGGTGCAACCATGAAGGCAAGCAACCACCTCTGGCGCGAGCGCCTGGCGGCCGAGATGCCGCCGCAATTGGCGCGTGAAATCGATGTCTTCGAAAGCGAGCTAACCCTCAGAAAACAGGGCAAGATCGAAGAAAAGGTCTTCGCCGAAACGCGCCTGCGCCGGGGCTGCTACGGCCAGCGCTACGACAACGGACAACGCCATGACGGCATCGCCGCTCGAACCCTCCGATATCCTTCCGGCGAGCTGACCAAAGGTCCGAACACGCTTTGGGACGCGCCGGGGATGCAGCGCATTAAGGTCCCCTTCGGGGGCTTGAACGCGCGTCAACTGGAAGTCCTGGCGGAGCTGGCTGAAGAGTACGCCGATGGCATCGCGCACGTCACCACCCGCCAGGACTTCCAACTGCATTTCGTTCACATCGAGGACACGCCGGCCATCATGCGCCGCCTGGCGGCCGTCGGCATCACCACCCGCGAGGCGTGCGGCAACTCGGTGCGCAACGTTACGGGCTGCCCCTTGGCCGGCGTCTGCCGCGACGAGGTGTTCGACGTCACCCCCTACGCCAAGGCCTGCGCCTACTTCCTGCTGGGCCATCCCGACTGCCAGGATTTCGGGCGCAAGTTCAAGATCTCCTTCTCGGGCTGCCGGGACAAACCTTGCGCTTTGGCCCGGATTCACGACATCGGCCTCGTCGCCGCCGCCCGGATGGAAGACGGCCGCCTGCGCCGCGGCTTTGAAGTCTATGTCGGCGGCGGGTTGGGCCCCGTCCCTTACCAGGCCAAGCTCTTCACCGAGTTCCTGCCCGTCGAAGAGCTCCTTCCCACCGCTCAAGCCATCGCGCGCATCTTCGCGCGCCTGGGCGAAAAGAAAAACCGCAACCGCGCCCGGCTGAAGTTCCTGGTGGAGAGGTTGGGCATCGACGAGTTCCGCCGTCTGGTGGCCGAGGAGCGGGCGGCTCTGCCGCACGATCCCGCCTGGACCTCCTATCTGCCGGAGGCCGAACGCTTCGAGGAGAAGCCTTCGCGTTCCCCCTCCCGGCTCGTGCCGCTCGAAAGCAGCAACGGCGGAGGGTTCGCCCGGTGGACGGCGACGAACGTCTACCGCCAGCGCCAGCCCGGCTACGTCACCGTCACCGTTCGCTTGCCGCTCGGCGACATCACCGCCCATCAATTGCGGAAGCTCGCAGACGCCGCCCGGCGCTACACGCCGGAGGCCGTCCGCACGACCGTCGAGCAGAACATCGTCCTTCGCTGGGTCAGCGAGGCCGACCTGCCTGCCCTGTACGAAGAGCTCAAACAAGCAAAGTTGGCTGCCCCGGGCGCTGGGACCATCGCGGATATCACCGCTTGTCCGGGCACCGACACCTGCAAACTCGGCATCTCCGCCTCGCGTGGCTTGGCGCGCGAGCTTGAGCGGCGCTTCCAGCAGGCGGGCGAAACCTTGGATCACGCCGCCCGCAGCCTGAGGATCAAAATCAGCGGCTGCTTCAACTCCTGCGGCCAGCACCACGTGGCCGACCTGGGCTTCTACGGCGTCAGCCGCAACAAGTACAACTACACGGTGCCGCATTTTCAGGTCGTGCTGGGCGGCCAGTGGTCCGAAAACGGCGGCGCCTACGGCCTGGCGGTGGCGGCGGTGCCTTCCAAGCGGATCCCCGAAGCTGTGGACCGGATCACCAAGAAATTCCTCGCCGAGCGCAGCGATGGGGAGACGTTCCAGCAGTACGTGAAACGCACCGGCAAGGCGGCTCTCAAGCAAGCTCTGGAGGACTTGATGGAGGTCCCCCCGCACGAAGTGGACGCTTCCTACTACACCGATTGGGGCGACGCCCGCGAGTTCACCACCGAGGACATCGGCGTCGGCGAATGCGCCGGCGAGGTGGTCTCCTCGGCCGACTTTCAACTCGCCGCCTCCGAGCGCGAGGTCTTCGAAGCGCAACTCCTGCTCGACCGCGGCGAAGTTAAGGCCGCCGCCAAGCTGGCGCTGGAGGCGATGCTCCATGGCGCCCGCGCCCTGCTCAACCTACCCCAGAACGCAGCCGTCGAGGATCAGGTCGTGGTCGACGAGTTCCGCCGCCAGTTCTACGACACGCAACTCTTCTTCGACCCCTTCGTGGGCGGCACGTTCGCAAATCACTTCTTCCGGGCCTGGGAGTCGCGAAACGAGCCTCCCACCCCCGACGGCGTCCGTCGTCTGGTCAGCGAGGCTCAGCTCTTCATCGACGCCTGCCATAGTTGCCGCGGCCGCACGGCCGCCGGGGCGGCGAAGCGTTAGGAGAACCAACGGATGCCGCACTCCGCCGCCCTCGAACCGATACAACACATCAACGTGAAATTGTTTGCGCTTGCGCCGGCGCCGGAAGGAATCTTGGATGCCGCCATCCCCGTCTTCCACCGTTGGATCCAAGAGGGCGCTTGCCCGGAATTGCTTATCGACGTCGCCGACTACCGTCATGTGCCCGACGGCCCGGGAGTGATCCTGATCGGGCATGAGGCCAACTACAGTCTCGATTGCGAAGGCGGCCGCCTCGGCTTGCTTTACAACCGCAAGACGCGCAGTGACGGCTCCTTCGAGCAGCGCTTGCGCTTTTCCTACGAGCGTGCGCTCCAGGCCGCGCAGTTGCTGGAGCGCGAGCAGGAGTTCGCCGGCATCCTCAAGTTCGACCCTGCCTGCCTGGAGGTTGTGGTGAACGACCGGCTGCTGGCTCCGAACACAGAAGAGACCTGGCGGCTTCTCCAGCCGCACGTGCAGTCCGTTTTCCGGGAAGTGCTGGGCGAGCGGGCGCTCGCGTTAGACTGGGCCTCGGCCGACCCACGGGAGCGCTTCCGCGTCCGAGTGGACGCTTCCGCGGCCTCCAGAGAACCGAAAACGGCCGCCTGAACCGATGGCCCGCCGCTAAAGCCCGTCGTTGGCGCTGTCAAAGCCTACATACTGCACTTCCTCTTCCAGCTCGATGCCGAAACGCTCCCGGACGCGCGCTTTCAGCTCGCGAATGAGTGCGCGGAGGTCCGCCGCCGTGCCGCCCCCGGCGTTGTAAATCAGATTGGCGTGATAATCCGCCACCCGGATGCCGCCGCGGCTCATCCCCTTTGCCCCCACCTGTTCGAGAAACCAGGCCGCCGGAACCTTGCCCTCCCGGATCACTTCCCACGGAACTTCTCGGGCAACCTCCGGCGGCAGGTCCTTCAGAAGAAGATTCTTGAAGATGCTCCCCGCGCACTTCAAAGTGGGCGGGAACTTCTCGTCCCGGATACGGGCGATCTGCTCCGCCGTGTGGCGCAGCTCCGCCGGATCGCCGGGCTGGAGCTGAAACTCGGCGGAAAAAATAAACCAGCGCTTGCGCCGCTTGAAGATGCTCTCACGGTAGGAGAATTCACACTCGGCGTTTCCGAAAGTGCGGAGTCGTTCGCCGTCAAAGAAATGCACCCGGTCCACGCACTCGGAAATCGAACGGCCGTAAGCTCCCGCATTGCCGTAAATTGCGGCCCCCACCCAGCCGGGAACGCGGGTCAGCGTCTCCAGGCCTTTCAGCCCGCGCTCGACGGTGAAATCCACCAGCGCCTGAAGCTCGGCCCCCGAATCGGCAACCACGCGAGTCCCTTCGGCCCAGATGCGGTCGGCCGTGTAGCGCAGCACGAGGCCGTTGAAGCCTTCATCGGAGACCACAAGGTTGCTCCCGCCGCCGACCGCGGCCACGGGGACTCCGGCGGACTCCGCGGCCCGGACCGCCTCGGCAAACGCTTCCGGGTTCTTGGTCTCCGCCAGGACCGTCGCAGGCCCGCCCAGACCGAAACGGGTGTATTGCGCCAGCGGCACGTCGGCCGAGACTTGCAGGCCGGGGATGGCGGCGAGACACTGGTAGATCTCGCCCGTGGATGCGGGCATCGACTCAATTATAGGGGAGAGCTTGCGATGGCGGCCGGATTTCCCGGTTTTCCCAAAGAGGGCCTGAGCTTTCTGCGAAGCCTGAAGCGCAACAACAACCGCGAGTGGTTCCAGCCGCGCAAAGAGATCTACGAGGAGAAGCTGCGCAGGCCGCTGGTCGCGCTCGTCGAGGCTTTGAACGCCGAACTGGCCCGCTGGGCGCCTGCTTACGTCACCGATCCGGCCAGAGCGATCTACCGCTTCTACCGGGATACCCGCTTCAGCTCGGACAAAACGCCGTACAAGACACACGTGGCGGCGATTTTCCTGCCCCGCGGTCTGGAAAAGCACGGCTGCGGAAGTCTGTACTTCGAGATCGCGCCGGCCCATGCGGGCGTAGCCGCCGGCATCTACATGCCCGGCCCGGAGCAGTTGTTGGCCGTGCGGCGGCACATTGCGGAAAATCACCAGCGCCTCCGCAAGATTTTGACCGGCAAGAAGCTGCGCAGCTTGTTTGGCGAGCTGTACGGCGATGCGCTGACGCGGGTTCCCAAGGGCTTCCCCGCGGATCACCCGGCCGCCGAGTGGCTCAAGATGAAGCAGTGGTATCTGTGGACCGAGATGCCGCCCGCGCTGGCCGTCACTCCCAAACTGTTCGGCGAGATCGTCCGGCGTTTCCGCGCGGCGCTGCCCCTGACGGACTTCCTCAACGAACCCCTGTGGGCGCTGCGCGAGCAGAGCAAACGTGACCTGATCGCCTCTCTCTGGCGGTAAAACGGAACTCCGGAAGGTCTTGGAGGCATTCGGACGCGCTCGGCTTTGGCCGCCGCCGGCGGAGCTTTCTGCAAGGCTCATAGCCCACAATAAGCAGGTGCAGCCAGCAGGCCGACGCCTCGACTATAGCGGCGCGTGGTTGCGATCCGGTCTCCCCGCTTCTGACCCCGCGAGGGTCTTCATGGCCATCATCCCCCTTGCGGGTCCGCATTTTATCACATCCGGCGAGAGCCTTGTGGTTGAGAGGTTATCCAATGCAAGATGAGCCGGAAGCAGAGCGGAACCGGAACCCTGAAGGTTGATCAGCACCGCGGAGGGCTCGATCTGCTTGAGCCTGAGTCACATAGGGGCGTTTCCAGCCTGCCGGGGCCCTTCGCGCCGGCTCGGGGACGGGCGGGATGCGGATTCGGGCGGGGTCCCGATAGAACGTTAAATCGCGGGCGGACGACTGAAGTTGGCCGCCCGCGAGATTGAGCTATTGGGGGACACGGACCGTCCGATGCCACCGCCGGCCTTGCAGGCCCCTCCAGATCGCCCGTGGGTTTCCTAGCGGATTGATTCTTAGTAGTTTATTGATCGCTAACGGGAGCGGCTTGCGGTCTTGTGTTCCCCCGTCCGGGACCGTCCGGGACTTGGCGGAACGTGCGTTCCCACCGTATATTAACTGCGCAAACCGGGGTCAGGTCCAGAGAATGAGATAGTCTTCGGCATCGGATCCTGATTCGAATTCTGGAAGGGAGGATGTATGGAAAGGTCGTTTCACCGAATAAGGCTAACGTTGGCAGTCCTCGTTGGCCTTTGTCTGGTGCTAAGCCTCAGCTTTGCGCAGGAGAGCCGGGCGATTCTGAGCGGCAGGGTCGTGGACCCGCAGGGGGCGGCCGTTCCCAATGCCAAGGTTGAGGCAAGAAATCTGGATACCAACGTGGCCGTATCAGCCACCACAAACGAGAGCGGGCTCTATACGCTGCCTCCGCTGAACCCGGGACGTTACTCGATCACCGTCACCGCGTCTGGGTTCAAGACGCGGGTGCAGTCGGAAGTCGAACTGCGCGCCGCCGACCGGAGGCAAATCGACTTCGGGCTGGAGCTTGGCGCTCTGACAGAAACCGTGACGGTGACCGGGGAAGCGCCTTTGGTGGACGCAGCCTCGGCCTCCTTGGGTACAACCATCAACAAGCAGCTTGTATCGAATCTGCCGGTGTTCGGGCGGAATTCGTTCACCCTCCTGCGCTATGCCACAGGGGTGGTCTACTCGCCAGGGAGAGCAAGCAGTGGCGAGCGCCCCTTTGACAACGGTGGCATGGACGCCGTGACGATCAACGGGGGGCCGGCGAGAGCCAACGAATACCTTATTGACGGCGTGCCCAACACCAATAACACCGACACCGGGCAGGGGGTATATCTCACCTTCGCCCCGCCGCCGGACGCGGTGGAAGAATTCAAAGTTCAAACCAACCTCTATGACGCGGAATACGGCCGCACCGGCGGCGGCGTGATCAGCGTGAGCCTTAAGTCTGGCACGAACGCGTACCACGGGGCGGCGTACTGGTACGTCCGAAACGACAAGCTGAACGCAAACGACATCGCCTCCAACGCCGCCGGGCGACCCTTGTCGGCATTCCGCTGGAACCAGCCGGGAGCCCAATTGCAAGGTCCGGTACGGCTACCTGGGATCTACAACGGCAAAGACCGCACCTTTTTCATGTACAACTGGGAAGCCATCCGCAGCAGCATCCCCCGGCCCAGCAATATGGTTGTCCCAACTTTGCTCGAGCGCACCGGAGACTTTTCGCGGACGTACGTTTCCGGCACGAGTGGAGCAGTGATCCAGCTCTATGACCCTCTCACTACAGTGGAGACCTCGCCTGGAACGTACACCCGCCAAGTGTTCCCAGGGAGCATTCTCCCGGCCAGCCGGATCAACAGCATCGCCAAGAAGATCATGGAGTGGTACCCGAAACCCGCGATCGACAACGTGGCGCGTGGGGCCACGAATCTGACCGTTTCGCCGAACCCGACCACGGACGCCTACGACATTCACACCATCCGGGTGGATCACAACCTGACCGCCGCACACAAGTTCTTCGCCACATTTATGCGCTCGAACCGCCACGAGGACGGCGGTTTGGGCGGCGGCCGGAGCGTGTTCATCGGCATGGGGAAGCGGGAAGCTGCACCTACTTATTACCACTGGCGGACAAACCACGGGGCCAACTTCAATCTCACCTCAACCCTCAGCCCTACCTTCATCTCGGCTTTGCGGGTCGGTTGGAACCGCCACGTCTTAGGCATCTACCAGTACGCGATGGATTATGACCCGGCCAACCTGGGGTTCCCGAAGAGCCTTTCGGCGCAGGTTCAAAGCCTGAGCTTCCCCACGATTTCCATCGGGGGCTACCAAACTATCGGCTATTCCGGCACCGCCACAATGACCAACTACAGCGACACCTGGACCGTGGGGGATACTGTTACTAAGTTGGCCGGATCTCACTCGATGAAGTTCGGGGCGGATTTGCGGCTACTTCTCAACAACCTGGCCACGAAGCGGCCTTCGTTCAGCGTCTCGGCCACCAATAACTTCACTCGGGGCAACCCCTTGGTCAATTCAGCCACCTACGGAGACGGCTTGGCTTCCTTCCTGTTGGGATACCCGAGTTCGGCAAGCAGCACTTACGAGAACCACCCGGCTTGGGGTCAGCGCTACTACGCTCTGTTTTTCCAGGACGACTGGCGTGTTTCGCGGAACTTCACGCTCAACCTTGGTCTTCGCTGGGATTACGAATCACCGAACGCGGACCGTTATGACCGCGCAGTGCGCGGCTTCGATCCTTCCGGAACGTACACGATTGGAACGGTATCCGTGCGAGGTGGTCTGTTGTTTGCCGATAGCAACAATCGCCTCCCCTTTAAGCGTGATTTGAACAACTTCCAGGGCCGCATTGGGATGGCGTACAAGGCCACTGAGAAGCTTGTCTTCCGTGGCGGTTGGGGCATGAGCTACGTGCCCACAGCGGGAGACCGGCCCCCGAGCACCGGGTTCAGCCGGACGACCGATCCTTCCATGTCGGCCGCCGACGCGGGAATCATCCCCTTGCTGGTCTCGCCGGGATGTGTCGGCCCCGACTGCGGGATGCTTACCAACCCCTTCCCGACGGGGATTAATCTTCCGCGGGGACGGGCGGACGGGTTGCGCACGAACGCGGGCCAGAGCATCTCCTATTACTGGCCCGAGCGGTCGGTTCCTTACGTTCACAACTTCTCGGCGGGATTCCAATACGAGCTGCCGTTCCGGACCGTGGCGGAGGCAAGCTATGTCGGCACTCGCTCCCGCCAACTGGCGACCTCCAAGGACATCAATGGGATCACCTACGCTCAGTACATGGCGAATGGTTCGGCGCTCACCACGCAGGTCAGCAACCCGTTTGCGGGGCAGCTTCCCGGTACCGGGATGAACGGTTCAACAATCACCCTCGAGCAATCTCTGCGGCCCTACCCGCAGTTCACGGGCATCACGGAGATGGGCCGCACCATCGGCACCAGCCGGTACGACTCGCTCCAGGTGCGCGTCGAGAAACGGCTGTCGGCCGGCTTGACAGCGTTGTTTACCGGCACGTGGTCTTGGAACACGACCTTCAACACGTACCTGAATGGCAGCATGGACGCGATCGGCCAGTTCATCCAACGGCTGGGAGGGTCCCCTCCGCAGGTTCTCCAACTGACGGCCACCTATACGGTTCCCCTGTTCCAGGACTCTCCGCGGGTAGTCAGGTCACTGCTGGGCGGCTGGACGGCGGCGGCGACCTTCTCCAAGCAGAGCGGCGGGTTGATGAGCGTCGGCGGGGCGCGCTCCACGGGCTTGGACCCGCGGATCCCGAACCCCACCGAGGCTCGCATGTTCAATACCTGCACCTTCAACTCGAACAACAACACGCGGCAGAACTGCCTCAGCCCGGACGAGCCGATCGCCTGGATCATCGACAAGCCGTATACGCTGCTGACGCAGCCCCAGCCGCAGTTCAATAAGTGGCGTAGCGTCAGTCCGCCGAACGTGAATCTGGCGCTATTCAAAGCTTTCCAGATCGTAGAGAGCTTTCGTGCTGAGCTGCGGGCGGAAAGCTTCAACGCCATGAACACCCCCGTGAAGGTGAACCCTAATACAACGGCGACTTCGAGCTTGTTTGGCCGGATCGCTTCGATCAGCCAGAACAACGATCCCAGAAGCGTTCAGCTTTCCCTGAGGCTGAGCTTCTAGAGGGCAGTGCGGAGTGCGGGCCCCGGCAGGCCCCCGTGGGGGTCCGCACTCCTATCTGCGGTCAGAAGGGAAGGGGGTGCGGCTGTGCGTTTTCATTTACATTGGTTGAGGAGTCGTGAAAGATGAATGAACCTTTTAGTCCTTCCTGCAAAGTCCGCCGCTCGGGAATATCCAGACACTTGAGAAGAGGGTGCGGGGCTGATTTCGAAGCCCTGCTCAAAGTGTTCAGAGGGCACTGGCCGGTGATCGTCTTGCTCGGGTTGCTTGCGGCAGCCAGTGCGGCGGCCCAAACCGCTGGGGTTCAGAGCTCCATCCGGGTAAATGGTCTGAGGACCGACGCCGCCGCTGAAGCTCTCGGCATTGACAATCCGAAGCCCCGCCTGAGCTGGCGGCTGGAGGCGGACCGGCCCGCCGTGCAGCAGGCCGCTTTCCGAGTCCTGGTGGGGACTTCTGCGGCGGCAGCCTCATCGGGTCAAGGCGCCGCGCTCGTCTGGGACTCCGGGGTGGTACGCTCCTCCAACCCTTACGTTTTCTATTCCGGTCCGCCGCTTGGTTCCCGAACCCGTTACTACTGGTCCGTCCGGGTATGGGTGGCAGGCGAGCCAGAAACAACCAGTTATGTCTCGAAGCCAAGTTGGTTCGAGACAGCCTATATGAATGCTACCGAGTGGAAGGGTAGCTGGATCAGCGGGCCGAAGCGGCTGGAGACGCCGCCTACACCGGCCCAGAGCATGCAGCACGACGCATGTTGTCTGCCTTACAGTAGCAGGCTTTTCGAGCTTGCTCCAGTGGGCGCCACAAACCTGAAGGTGGAGAGTGTAGCTGCGGTGGCCCAGGGTAGCAGGATCACGCTCGGTGACCAGAGCGTGACCGTCACCCGGGTAGGGACGGCGGCTGCGCGGACGACTACAAGGGCCGAGGCCGCCGCGGGTGAGGACAACGTCAAGGTGGCCAGCGTGGAGAGCTTCGCGCCGGGCCAGTCTATTCTGATCGGCGCCCACCGGGCCACGATCCGATCGGTGGGCACGGCCGCCACACGGTGGACGCTGGCCGCAGCCGCAGAACCAGGCGCCGCCACGATCCGGATTTCCGGGGCTGCGGGGGCAGGTCGGGGAGGCGGCGGAGGAGCAGCAGCGGCTCTGGCAAGCACGTTACAAGTCGGCGTTCCGATCGTGATTGCGAATCAATCGCGCACCATCGTCAGTGCTACCCTGCCACCGGCTCAGCAGGGTTTCGGTGGAGGAGGACCTGGCCCGGGCGGTCCGGGGCGCGGCGGCCAGACCGCAGGAATAACGGTCACGCTCCAGCCACCCTTGGCCGCCGCGGTTCCCCAAGGAGCTCCGGTGGAAGTGTTGGGTTCAGGCATCCGGTTTGGCCCTCCACTCTCCGCTGCCGTGCCCGCCGGCACGGAGGTGGCAACCCCCGGCAGCGGCCTGGATATCGCGCCCGCCTTGCGAGCAAGCCTCGCAGCGGGCACACCGGTCCGCAGCGAGGAGCCGAAAGAGTTTTGCCGGCCCAAGGGAGGCCGGGGCGCTGCCGGGATCTGCCGCGAAATCCGCCCCGTTCCGATGCTTCGGAAGTCGTTTGCGGTGGAACCAGTCTCGCGCCGTGGCAAAGTGGTGGCGGCCCGGGCTTATTCCGTTGGTCTGGCCTGGAATAACTTGCGCTTGAATGGGAAACGCACATCCGACCGTTACCTGGATCCGGTCTTCACAAACTACTATGACACGGTGTACTACCGCACAGAGGACGTAACTGCGTTGATCCGGCAGCAGCAAAACGGTGCTGCGGAGAACGTTGTCGCTGCGGAGCTGGGTTCGGGGCGATTCGACCAGGAATCGGTCACCGTCAACTGGGCCTATGAAACCGCCGAATGGAGGCAGACCCCCAGATTCCGCCTGGATCTGTACATTCGCTACGCAGACGGAAGCGAGCAGGTTGTGACCTCGGACGGATCGTGGAAAGTAAGCATCGACGGACCCACACGTTACGACGGGTTCTACCTGGGAGAAACCTACGACGCGCGCAAGGAGATCCGCGGATGGGATCTTCCCGGGTTCGACGATTCCTCGTGGCCGCATGTTCGGGTGGTGGAGGGGCCGAAAGGACGGCTGATGGCGGAACGAGGCGACCCGACGCGCTTAATTGCGCACTGGCCGCCCGGCAAGCCTTACAGCCCAAGACCCGGAGTTCTGGTATGGGACACGGGTCAGTTGCGCTCCGGCTGGGCGACCATACGGGTCCACGGGGCGCCGGCGGGCACTCCCATACAAATTGCCTATTCGGACAAGACCGCCACGGATGGAACCATTTCCGCCGGTCCTGGCGAGATGCAGGTGGATTACTACATCGCAAAAGGAACCGGGACGGCTGCGAACCCTGAAGTATTTACTCCGCAATTCACTTACAAGGGCTTCCAATACATCCAGATCAGCGGCCCCGTAAGCCTCAGTGCTCCCGCTGGTGGAACCGGAGGCATGGGCGGAGGGCAGAACGTGCCGCCGGAACCTCTGCCTTCGGGTGTGAATGTCGAGGTGGCTTCGATTCAAGAGGTAAGGACGGCCATGCCGGACGCCGGGCAGTTTGCCTCGTCTCACCCGTTGCTAGGGCAGATCGAGAAGAACATGAGGGCGGCGCTGGCGGCCAACTATGTCGCGGGGATCATCACGGACACGCCGCAGTACGAGAAGAACGGATGGACCGGGGACGCGCAGCTTACCGCGCCTGTGGCGGCGCTGCAATTTGACGCGGAGCGCCAGTTCTGGAAGTCGGTTCAGGATATGGTGGACGCCCAGACGCCGGAGGGCGAAGTGACGCTGCTTGCGCCCACGGCCCGTGGTTACGGCCACGTGGGCCATGTTTTCAAGCGGGCCGACTGCTGCGGCGCGACCCCCATTTGGGACGCCTTCTGGTTCGTCATTCCCTGGGAATCGTACCTCCGCTACGGGGATCTACGAGTCCTTGAGCAGAGTTATCCGCTGATGCGGAAGTATCTGGACGATTGGATCCCGCGGTGGACGGATAAGGACGGCGATTCCTTCAAGTACACGCTCACTTCGGGGCTGGGCGATTGGGCCCCCGTGACCGGCGCCGATGCTCCCGAAGGTGCGCCGACGCGGTTCCGGGTCTTGCCCGTCACTCACCCCTCCACCACCGCCTACTATGCTTATCTGACAAGAATTGCGGCAGACACGGCGCGGGCCCTGGGCTACGCGAACGATGCCTACCGCTACGACGTGTTGTTCGAGAACATCAAGAACGATTTCAACGCCCGCTGGTGGGATGAGAGCGTGGGATTCTACCGCGAAGATTCTTCCCAGCCGTTCTTCCAGACCATGGCTGCACTGCCGCTGGCCTTCGACCTGGCCCCGGAGGACAAGAGAAGACCGCTCCAGGAGAAACTGATCGAAGACATCATGAAGACCCGGGCCGGCCATGCGATGGTGGGGATCGCTGGGATGCGTTGGATCCTGCCCGTCCTCAGCCAGGCCGCCGAAGAAGGCATTCCGGGAGCGCTGGAGGCCGCCTACACCATCATGACCCAGACCTCGTATCCCAGCTACGGCTACTGGATCTCGCTCGGCTGGACGGCTCTCGGAGAGTACTGGGAGAGGACCAGCCGGACCCGCAGTCACCACATGTACGGCTCCGGGGTGCAGTGGCTCTACGAGCATCTGGCGGGCATCCAGCCGCTGGAGCCGGGCTACCGCCGGATCGCGATCCGGCCGTTCTTTCCAACGGGCCTCGATCACGCGGAAGCGGCTTATGACAGCGTTCGCGGCAAGATCCGTTCCTCCTGGCGCAGGCAAGGATCCACAGTGACGCTGGAGGTTACCGTGCCGCCGACCTCGACCGGCGTCGTTTATCTGCCGGTCTCCGATCCGGCAACGGTGAAGGCGGAGAACAGCCGCTATGTGACCTTTGCTGGTAAAGACGGCAACCGATTGATCTACCAAGTCGATTCCGGAACCTACCGGTTCGTCTTAAGCGGCGTTCGGTGACGGGGATCGCCGCACTGGCCGCCTCGCGAGCGAGAAGGCGCGTGGGTACAGATCGCGGGCACTTCGCGGCGCAGCCGGACGGCTGAGGTAGTGATGGAGGAGGAGATGAGGAGACGTTCCTTTCTGCAAACGATGGGAGCGGCCGGGGCGATCCGGGCCATCGGACCAGCGGAACTGAATGCGCAGCAGGCGGCCACCGCGCTTGAGGCGTTGTTCCGAAAACCCCCCGCCGAGGCGGGCCTGTCGGTGGTCTACCACTGGAGCGGCGGCGTGGTGACCAAGGAGGGCATCACGGCGGACCTGGAGGGGATGGCGGCTTCCGGGATCAGCATCGTCAACTGGTTCTACTTTGACGGAAGCGGAGTGGTCGACGGAATCCAGACCACGCCGCTGTTGACCCCGGCGTGGTGGGACCTTGTTGGGCATCTGGTCCGGGAAGCTGGGAGACTTGGGCTGACGCTGGCGCCACACATCTGCTCGACGTGGGGGCCGGCCGGATCCCCGGAAATCACACCTGAGCTATCGCAGCAAGTCCTGGTGTGGTCGGAAGTGGAAGTCGACGGCGGACGCCAGTTCACGGGGGCGCTCCCGCGGCCCGCGCGCCCCGCGGGAGGACGTGGGGGTCCTGTGACGCCGGCGGGAGGGGGCGCGGGAACTGGAGCCTCAGCACAGGGCCCCGGAAGGGGAGCCACCGTGCCTCAGGCGGCCCCGCCCATCTTCGGCGGGCGCGGGGCTCCGCCGCTGCCTCGAGTGTGGGGCGAGTATTACCGCGACCTTGCGGTGCTTGCCTTCCCGGTCCCTACGTCTTGGGGGGAGACCAGCGTCACTCGCAAGGCCAAACTGACCACAAACCTTCCGGTCTCGGACATGGCGAGGTTAGCGGATCCGAATAACAATGAACGGGTCCTGGAGACGGACAAAGCCGGTTGGGTTCAGTTCTCATTCGATCAGCCGTTCACCCTGCGTTCGGTCACCGTGAACCCCGGTCCTGCTGCCGCGGGCGGTTTAGGGGGACAAGCGGGCAGCGGCGCGCAAGTCGGCGACCCTTACCGGATCGCTCACAGCCTCGAGGTTCAAGCCAGTGACGACGGCGTCAACTTCCGCAAAATCGGCCAACTGGAGCCGATGTACAACGGCTGGCAGACCCGGGGAGTCTCATCTCTGACACACACCGTGAGGGAAACCATAGCCCGGCACTTCCGGCTCGTGCACAATCCCAGCCAGCCGCTGGGATACGACGAAGGGATGTTGAGGGGCACCCGCCGCGGAGGCGGAGATTTCCGCAACATGATTGAACCGCTCGGTTTGGCAAGCGTGGTCTTGTCCAGCACGCCCCAGGTTCATCACCTGCCTTGCAAGAACAACACGGTCTGGGGCCGCGGACGCCTGGTGGGCGACGAGGAGATTCCTTCTGCGGCGTGTGTCCCCCTGGCAAGCGTTGTGGATCTGACCCAGAAACTGAGACCGGACGGGACTCTGGAGGACTGGACTCCGCCGCCCGGCAAATGGAAGGTGATCCGGTTCGGCTACACCTCCAGCTTGGCTACCACCGGCCACGGGCTGCACTGCGACAAGTACAGTGCCGATGCCGCGCGGGTCGTGTACCACTCCTGGTTCGCGGAGTTCCGCAAGCGCTTTGCCGGGGCGGACAAGATCATCAAGGTGCTGAACATTGACAGTTGGGAGAACGGCTCTCAGAACTGGTCTCCCGTGCTCATGGGTGAGTTTCGCCGCCGGAGGGGCTACGATCCTCTCCGGTATCTCCCGTGCATGGCGGGGGTGATGGTGGAGAGCCCGCTGACCACGGAGGCGTTCCTCTTGGATATGCGGCGAACCATGTCGGAATGCGTCACCGACAACTTCTACGGCGTCGTCTACCAGCTTGCCAAGCAGGACGGAGTTGTGGTGACGTCCCAGTCGATCAACCAAGCCATGAATGTGGACGACATGGAGTACTTCCGGGACACGGACTGGCCTGGAGGCGAGTTCTGGATCCGCGCCGCGAATAACTGGAAACCGAACGACATCGCCGACGCGGTCTCCGGAGCCCGCATTTATGGCAAGAAGCTGATCATCGCGGAAGCCTTCACCGGCGGCGGATGGGAGGATCATCCGTTTTCCATTAAGGCAATGGGCGACTACCACTACGCCGAGGGCATCACCCGGATGATGCTGCACGTGTGGAACCATCAGTATTATCCGAACCGCGTCCCAGGGCAGCGTGGCGCCGGTGCGCCGTTCAACCACCTGAACACATGGTGGAAGGCGGCGCAGCCCTGGCGGGACTACATGAAGCGCGCGCAAGCGCTGCTCCAAGCCGGAGAGCCAGTAGAGGATCTTCTGTACTTCACGGGTGAGAATCTCCCTAGCCGCGCGCTGGTCCACCCCAAGTTCGGCTGGTGCTGGGCAGCGGACCCAGCGCCGCCGGAGGGCTACAAACATGCTTCCGTGAACCGGGATGGTTTGCTCCGCTTAACGACTGTGCGAGGCGGGAGGATTGTGCTCGGCGGGTTGAGTTTCCGGGTTCTGGTGTTGCGCCCGGGAGAGCCGTACTTGACGCCGGCAGTGGCGCTGAAGCTGAGGGACCTTGTGGCGGCGGGCGCAACCGTGTATGGGCCGCGCCCGTTGTTTTCACCCAGCTTGGAACGGGGCCAGGAGGGTCAGAAGAGCGTGCGGGAAGTCGCGGATCAGCTCTGGGGCAAGATCGATGGCAAGGCCATCACCGAGAACCAGTTCGGCAAAGGACGGGTTGTGTGGGGGCGGCCGCTGGAGGAAGTTCTTCGCTCGCTTGGAGCCGCGCCGGACCTGGTAGTCCGGAACTTGAGGGACGCGGCGAGCGGCAAGCCGGTCATCGTGGACGTGGACGTCCCCAACGGAACCAACCCGGTGCTGGTGGGACCTCAGCGCAGAGGCTGGGGGATCCAGTTCTGCCACCGGCAGGGACCCGGCTTCGATCTATACTTCGTCTCGAACCAAGAATATTACGCGGTTTCAGCCGAAGTCAGCTTCCGGGTTTCGGGCCGCGTGCCGGAAGTTTGGGACCCCGACAAGAACACGATCGCCGAAGCGCCGGAGTGGCGCAGAGAAGGAGGGCGCACGGTGGCGCCATTGGACCTCGATCCGTCGGGATCCGTCTTCGTCGTCTTTCGGAAGCCCGGTGCCCCGCAGGCAGCTCCGCGCAGGCCGCCGAGGCCGTCACCCCTGCTGACGATCAGCGGGGACTGGGAGGTTGTGTTCCCGATAAGCGGTAAACCGCTAGCATTGAAGCTGACAGCCGGTTCCTGGACGGAGTACCCCCAGGAGGAGATCAAGTACTTCTCGGGAACCGCAGTCTACCGCAAGCAATTCAGTCTCAGTGAGAAAGACAAGACTCCGGATCGGCGGTTGTTCCTGGACTTGGGCGACGTTTACAACCTTGCTCGGGTCCGTTTGAATGGCAAAGATCTCGGCACGCTGTGGAGGCCTCCTTACGTGGTGGAGATCACAGCGGCCGCTGTGGCCGGGGTCAACGGCCTTGAGGTGGAAGTCACGAACACTTGGGTAAACCGCCTGATCGGTGACGCGGGAAAGCCGCCCGATCAGCGGGTGACCTCAGCCGCTGCGGCTGGCGGTCGGGGCGGCGTGGGAGCCGGCACGCCTCCGCTCCCCGCGGGTCTGATCGGTCCCGTGCGCATCACCATCCGACCGGCCTAAACCATCTCGGCGCGATAGGAGCTGGGCTTTCGTATCACCCACCTTCGGCCGCCCCCGGCTCTCACGCCGCGCACGGATCGGCAGCAAAGTAGAATCACGTAAGGCTGAGGCGCCGGGAGTTCACCTTTGACGCCAATATGCCCCACAGATTCTTCTTGCTGAGTATGAGTTGCCTGAGCGCCGCTTGGGCACAGATGGATTACGACCTGGTTTTGAAGGGTGGACACGAGATCGACTCGCGCAGCCGGCTGAGCGCCGTGCGCGACGTGGCTATCCAGGACGGCCGGATGGCGCGGGTGGCGGACCGCATCCCTGCCGGCCAACCGTTGAAGCCGGTCGACGTCTCCGGTCTCCGTGCGACGCCCGGGTTGATCGACATTCATGCCCACGTGCTCGGGCGCAACGCCATCCAGCCGGACGGTTTCACCTTTCGCGTGGGAGTGACCACAGCCGCCGCATCGCGCGGTGCGGGATGGAGTTGACGCTCTTGCGGCGCGTACTCTATTGCCGCAGCATCCCCACCGCGGCGTTGATGAGGATAAAGACCATGCCGAGCGGGATTAAAACCTTCCAGCCGATGTTCATCAACTGGTCGTAGCGGAAGCGAGGGAAGGTGCCGCGGAACCAGATCATCATGTACACGATCACCGCCACCTTCAGAACAAACCAGAAAACCCCGATCACGAGGCGATTGACCGGCGGGATCGCAAACAACAGAGCGGCCCCCAGCAGGAACAACGCCACCACCACCATGAAGATGCGCTGCCAGCGCATGACCTGCCGCGGGGCCAGGTAGAAGCAAAGCAGCCCCGACGCGCCGAACAGCAGAATGGGCACGCCGTAGTCGAACGGCACGGCGAGCCACTCGATGCTCGGGAACGGCCGCAGCCATCCGCCCCAGAACAGCGTGACGGCCACCGCGGCGACCACGAAGATGTTGGCGTATTCGGCCAGGAAGAACAGCGCCCAGCGGAAACCGCTGTACTCGGTATGGAAGCCGGCCACCAGTTCCGATTCGGCTTCCGGAAGGTCGAAAGGCGCGCGGTTCGTTTCGGCGATCGCCGAGATGAAATAGATCATGAACGGCACGAACATCAGCCCGTAGTTGCCGAAGGCGAACCACAGGCCCGCAGCCTGCTGAGCTTTGACGATGCCGGTCATGCTCAGAGTTCCCGCCATCATGACGCCAGTGACCAGCGCCAGCGCTAGTGCGACCTCGTAGCTGACCAGTTGCGCCGCGCTGCGCAGGCTGCCCAGCAGAGGATAGTGGCTGTTGGAAGCCCAGCCGCCCAGGATGATGCCCAGCACCCCAACCGCCGACATCGCGGAGATCACCAGCAGGCCCACGTTCACATCGGCGACATAAATGTAGTGGCTGAACGGCAGTACCGCAAAGGCGGTCAGCGCGGTGAAGGTGGAGACCACAGGGGCGGTCCAGAAGATCGCCTTGTCGGCCTCGGCCGGAATAATGTCTTCCTTGGTGAGCAGCTTCACGGCGTCCGCCAGCGGCTGCAACAAGCCGTGCGGACCGACGCGCATGGGCCCAAGGCGCACCTGAAAGTCCGCGAGCAGCTTGCGCTCCAGCAGCACCATGTAGCCGGCCAGCAGAGGGAAGATGCCCACCAGCACGGCCGTAATCACCAACGGTTTAAAAAGCGGATGTTGAAGAACGGTCTCCATCAGATTCTCACCGCAAAACCGAGATCTCCGCCAGGCTCAAAAACGGCTGGGGATAGACGCCGATCGCCAGAGTCAAAACGCCCGTCACCGCCAGCGCCACCTGCAAGCCGAAACTCGTGGCCAGCGGAACTTGGTCCGCCAGCACGCCCGTGAACATGCTGCGCACCAGGCGGAAGTAGTAGTAGACGGCCACGGCGACGTACAAGGTCGCCACCACCGCCAGCCAGTAGTGCTGGGTCTGAATCAGCGCCAGGAAGATGAAATACTTGCCGATGAACCCGGCCGTGGGCGGAATGCCCGCCAGCGAAAGCAGGAAGATCAGCATCAAGAACGCGTAGCCGGGGCTCTTGTGGACCAGCCCGCTGAGATCGTCCACGTGCTCGCCCAGCAGCTCCTGGCGCCGCAGCGCGATGAGCACCAAAAACGCGCCCAGGTTCATGAAGGTGTACACCAGCACGTAGACCAGCACGCCCTGGATGCCGGTCTCGTTGCCCGCCACCAGACCTAAAAGGATGTAGCCCGCGTGCGAGATCGAGCTGTAGGCCAGCAGGCGCTTGACGTTGGACTGCGTGATGGCGGCCAGGTTGCCCACGGTCATGCTGAGCACCGCGATCACGGCTAAGGCCGGCTCCCACAGGTCGCGCAGCGAAGCCAGCGGGCCCATGAAGATTCGCACCAGGAATGCGAAGCTAGCAGCCTTGGAGGCCACTGAAAGGTAGGCCGTCACGGTGGTCGGCGCGCCCTCGTAGGCGTCCGGCGCCCACATGTGGAAGGGCACGGCCGAGATCTTGAACAGCAGCCCCACCGCCGTGGTGACCAGGGCCAGCAGCACCAGCGGGTCGTCATGAGGCCGCGCCGCTACTGCCCCGGCGATGTCGGCCAGCTTGGTCGAACCGGAGATGCCGTACAGCACCGAAAAGCCGTAAACCAGCACGCCGCTCGAAAAGGCGCCCAGCAACAGGTACTTGAGAGCGGCTTCGTTGGAGCGCTTATCGGACCGCAGGAATCCGACCATGACGTAGAAGCAGACCGCCATCAGCTCCAGGCCGACGAACAACGTCACCAGATCCGCGCCCGCGGCCAAGAAAAACATGCCGCAGTTGGCCAGAAGAATCAGTCCGTAGTATTCGCCGCGGTGTTCGTCCTCGATCTCGAGGTACTTGTAGGAGACCAGAGCCACGATCAGAGACGCGGCCAGGAACACCCAATTGAAAAACAGGGCGAAGCCGTCGATCACCAGAGCTCCGTCAAACGCCGTGATCCGGTCGATGGCGTTGCGCGCCAAAAAAGCCTGCTGCCGGTAGAACGCGCCGCCGCTGAAGGCTGCGCCCAGGGCCACAAACAGGATCAGCCACTTGCGCTGCCGCGCCAGCGGGAACAGGAGGAAGTCGAACAGCAGAATGGCGATCCCGAACAATGCCAGCAGGATCGCCGGCACTAGCACGAAATGGTCCGTTGCAGTGTAGTACTGGCTCATTGCGCGCCTCCGCGAACCGAGGGGAGCGTGGACGGGGCAGTGACCACGGCGGTCGAGGCAGAGTTAAAGTAACCCGGGCGGACCCGCTCCACGATCTGCGCCACGGGCTTCTCCAGCACCTCGAAGTAGGGCTTGGGATAGACGCCGATCCAGATGGCCCAGGCGATGAGCGGCGCGAAGACCGCCAGCTCGCGCAGATTCAGATCGGGCAGATGCCGGTTCTTCTCGTTGGTGACCTCTCCGAGCATGGTGCGTTGATAGAGCCACAGCAAATAGGCCGCGCCCAGCACGATGCCCAATACCGCGCAGGCAGCCCAAATACGGTTGGCTTCGAACGCGCCTTGCAGGATCGTGAACTCGCCAATGAAGCCGTTGAGCAGCGGCAAGCCGGCGGAGCTCAGCATGGCGAAAGCGAACACGATGGAGTAGATGGGCATGACGTGCGCCAACCCGCCGTACTCCTTGATTTCGCGCGTGTGCCGCCTTTCGTAGACAATGCCCACGATGAGGAACAACATGCCCGTGGAGATGCCGTGATTCACTTGCTGGATGACGCTGCCCGCAATTCCGTTCGGATTGAGCGCGAAAATGCCCAGCGTGCAGAAGCCCAGGTGGCTCACCGAGGAGTAGGCCACCAGCTTCTTCCAGTCCTTCTGCATCAGGCTCACCAGAGCCCCGTACAGAATGGCCACGATGGACAGCCACACCAGCGTCTGCACGATGGCGGGCGTAATGGAAGCCTGCGGCAAGAGCGGCAGGGAGAACCGCAAGAATCCGTACGTACCCATCTTCAAAAGCACGCTCGCCAGCACCACCGAGCCCGCCGTCGGCGCCTCCACGTGGGCGTCCGGCAGCCAGGTGTGGAAGGGGAACATCGGAACCTTGATGGCGAAGCCCAGGAAGAAAGCCCAGAAGACCCACTGCTGAAGCTCGACGGGGAGCTGCAGCTTCATCAGCTCGGAGATCTCGAAGGTGTAGAAGCCGAACTGCCGGAAGTGCTGGAAGTAAAGGGTCAGGATGCCAAGCAGCATCAAGACGCTGCCGGCCAGCGTGTAGAGGAAAAACTTAATCGCGGCGTACAGCTTGCGCGGCCCGCCCCAGACGCCGATGATGAAGTACATCGGCACCAGCACGACCTCCCAGAACACATAGAACAGGAAAAAGTCCAGCGCCAGAAAGACGCCGATCATGCCGGTCTGCTGGAGCAGGAACATGGCGTAATACTGCTTGAGCCGCTCCTCGACGGCGCTCCAACTGGACAGGATCGCCAAAAAGCCGATCAGCGTGGTGAGCAGAACCAGCAGCAGGCTGATGCCGTCGATGCCGAGCAGGTAGTGCACGCCCAGGCTGGGGATCCAGAGAACCTTTTCCACCATCTGGAAGCCCTCGGCGTTGCGGTCGAAGCGAAAGACCAGGGGAAGGGAAACCAGAAACCCGGCCAGCCCGGCGACGTTTGCCCAGATCTTGATGAGGGTCTTGTTGGAGGAGGGCAGCAACAGCAGCACCAGCATGCCCGCCAGCGGCGTGAACAAGACGATGCTCAACCAGTGTTCATTCATAGGTCAGCGTGACAGATAGTAACCAAGCCAGGCCAGCAGGCCGAGCACAAAGACCAGGGCGTAGGATTGCACCAGGCCCGTCTGAAGCACCCGCGCCGGGAAAGAAGCCATCTTGACGGCGAACGACAGCAGCCGCACCGAGCCGTCCACGATCCAGGTGTCCCACCAGATCGAGAGCTGCGACCCAAGGCGCGTCATCCAGCCCGCGCCGTTGACTCCGCCGTCTACGATGCGGCTGTCGAAGGCCGCCATCGCGCTGCCCCCGCCTTTGGCCAAGCCGTTGACGAACAGCGCCTGATAGGCGTCATCCACATACCACTTGCGCGTGAGCGCCGTGTAGAGGCCGCCCGAAGCCTGGGCCACACGCTCGGGCAGCTCCGGCTGCTGCAAGTAGAAGCGCCGCGCCAGCCAGATGCCGCCCAAAGCGACGCCGACCGAAAGCAGCATCAGCAGCCACTCCACCGCATGGGCCGCGTGCCCCGCCACGCCGTGAGCCGCCACCGAGGGCACGGCCGGCTCCAGCCAGTGCTCGAATAACCGGAAAGAATCGGGGAACACGCTCCAAAGCTTGGGCACGCCGATCCAGCCGGCCAGAGCGCTGCCCGCGGCCAGCACCGTGAGCGGCAGGGTCATGCTCCGCGGCGATTCGTGGATGTGATGGGCTGCCTCGGGCGCAACCCGAGGCTCGCCGTAAAAAGTCATGTACATCAGCCGCCACATGTAAAAGGCGGTCATGGCGGCGGTCACCAGGCCCACGGCCCAAAGCGCCGGCGAACCCCACGGCGAGCTGTAGACCTGCCAGAGAATCTCGTCCTTGGAGAAGAATCCCGCCAGCCCCGGAATGCCGGAGATGGCCAGCGCGCCGACGAGCATGGTCCTGTAAGTGACCGGGATCTTGTCCTTGAGTCCGCCCATGCGCCGCATGTCCTGCTCGCCGGAAAGCGCGTGGATCACCGAGCCCGAAGCCAGGAACAGCAGAGCCTTGAAGAAAGCGTGGGTGTAGAGATGAAAGATCGCCACCCAGTAGGCGCCCACGCCGCAGGCCATGAACATGTAGCCGAGCTGGCTGACGGTGCTATAGGCCAGCACGCGCTTGATGTCGTTCTGCACCAGCGCGATGGAAGCGGCCAGAATCGCCGTGAACGCCCCGACGACGGCCACGGCCAGCGAGGTCTCCGGCGTCAGCCGGAACAGGGCCTGGGAGCGAGCCACCATGTAGACCCCGGCGGTCACCATCGTGGCGGCGTGAATCAGCGCGGAGACGGGCGTGGGGCCCTCCATCGCGTCCGGCAGCCAGACGTAGAGCGGGAACTGGGCCGACTTGCCGGTGGCCCCGATGAATAGCAGCAGCGCCATCAGGCTGAGCACGCCGAAGCCCACCTCGGGCCGCATCCCAGCCAGTGATTGATTGACATCCAGGAAACGCACCGACCCGAACAGGCTGAACATCAGCAGCATGCCCAGGATGAACCCCGCGTCGCCGATGCGGTTGACGATGAAGGCCTTGTTGGCGGCGTCCCCGGCCGACTTCTTGTGGAAGTAGAAGCCAATCAGCAGGTAGCTGCACAAGCCAACGCCTTCCCAGCCGACGAACAGCAACAGGTAATTGTTCGCCAGCACCAGCATCAGCATGAAGAACACGAACAGGTTCAGATAGCCGAAAAAGCGGTAGTAGCCGCCCTCGTGACCCATGTAGCCGATCGAGTAGACGTGGATCAGGAACCCCACGCCCGTGACCACCAGGATCATGACCGAGCTGAGCGGATCCAGAAGGAAGCCCCAGTCGGCGGAAAAGCGGCCGAGCGTCCCGCCGGCCATCTGGAAGGGCAGCCCCGCCACCCAGGTGTGCTGAATGACCTGATGAACCTTTTCCGGAAGCGCCGCCAGTTGCATCACCGCAGCCGCGGACCAAAGGAACGAGAGCAGCACCATGCCGGGGCAGAAGATGCTGATAAAGAGCTTGCCGGCCGGCGTACCGTGGGCGTGCCCGTGCCCGGCGGAGCGGGTTTGCGGATCGAGTTTCTTGCCCGCCAGGAGCATGACCGCCGCGCCGAACAGCGGGAACAGCGGAATCAGCCAGATGGTGTCGAGGAAGTTCATCGGGGCTTTCTCACCACTTCAGCAGGTTGATCTCGTCGGCCAGCACGGTCTGCTTGTTGCGGAACAAAGCGATCAGGATGCCCAACCCCACGGCGGCTTCGGCCACGGCCACCGTGATGACGAAGATGGCGAAGATCTGCCCGCTCACCTGCCGGAAGTAGTGAGAGAAGGCGATCAGATTGATGTTGACGGCGTTCAAAATCAGCTCAATCGACATCAGAATAATGACGATATTGCGGCGCGCCAGCACCCCGATCACTCCAATGGCCAGCAGCGCCGCGCTCAGCACCAGATAGTGGACCGTGGTGATTGGATGAAACATCAGACCTCTTTCTTGCCCATCAAAACCGAGCCGACAATGGCCACCAGCAGCAAGACCGACGCCAGCTCGAAGGGCAGCAGGTATTGAGAAAAAAGAACATCCGCAAGCTGCTCCGTGTTGCCGAGCGTAGAGGTTTGGGGCGCGGGCTCGGCCAGTTGGAAGGCCCCTGCGCCTTTGCGGATGAAGTAGAAAACCTCGAGGCCGACTACCAGCACGCAGGCGAGCGCCAGCCACCACTGCTTGTTGAACTGCGGCTGGCGCGCGGCTTCGTCCAGGTTGACCAGCATGATGACGAACAGGTACAGCAGCATGACGCCGCCCACATAAAGAATGATCTGGACGGCGAACAGAAACTCGGCCTGCTGAAGCAGGAAAAGCCCGGCCACGCCGGCCAGCGAAACGATGAGGGCGATGGCGCTGTGGACGGCGTTGCGGCGCGTGATCGTCAGCACGCCGCCGCCCAGCGTTAACAAGGCAAACACGTAAAAGAAAATCGTTTCGGTCATCTCAGTTCACCCGCCGGCCTGAGAACCGGTGGGCCGGGAGCCGGCTCCGGCTCAATACTTGTACCTTGAGGGACGGGGTCCTTCTTCCAGCATCTGGCGGTCCCAAATCGCGCCCTCGCGCGAATAGCTTGCCAACTCGAAATCCTGTGTCAACTCCAGCGCGTCCACCGGGCAGGCGTCTTCGCACAGCCCGCAGAACATGCAGCGCGACGTGTCGTAGGTGAATGTCGTGAGCTCTTTGCGGCGGGTCTGCTCGTTGCGCTCGCTGCCCACCACGATGAGGTTCTCCGGGCAAGCCAGCGCGCACAGGTTGCACGCAATGCAAAGCGTCTCCCCCGTCTCCGGATGCATATTGAGCCGCGGCGCGCCGCGGTAGCGCTCGGCGATTTTGGGACGCTCGGCCGGGTATTGCTCCGTGGTGATGTACTTGGGGTGCTGGTAGCGGAAGGTGACCGCGAGGCCCTCGATCAGATCGATCAAGAAGATGCGGCGCAGAAGTTTACGCATGTTGCCCTCCTACCGGTCCACCTCGCCCAGCACAATATCAATCGTACCAATGATCGCCACCACATCGGCCACCAGCGCGCCGCGCGCCATCTTGTCCAGCGCTTGGAGGTTCACGAACGAGGGCGGCCGGATGCGCACGCGGTAGGGCTGCGTCGAGCCGTCGCTCACGATGAAATACCCGAGCTCGCCTTTCGGCGCTTCAATCGACACGTACACTTCGCCCACCGGCGGCTTCATCACTTTGGGAACCTTAGCCATGATGGGCCCGTCGGGGATCCGGTCGAGCGCCTGGCGGATGATGCGCACGCTCTGGCGCATCTCCTCCATGCGCACCAGGTACCGGTCGTAGGTGTCGCCGTTGACTCCGGTGGGGATTTCAAAATCGTACTGCTCGTAGCCGCTGTAGGGCTGGGCCTTGCGCAGGTCCCACTTCACGCCCGCCGCCCTCAGCATCGGCCCGGTGACGCCGTAGGCTTTGCAGTCCTCGGCGTTCAGCACGCCGACGTTGGTCATGCGGGCCACCAGGATGCGATTGCCGGTCAGCAGTTGCTCATATTCATCGACGCGCGGCAGAAACCAGTCGCAGAACTCGCGGCAGTCTTCCTCGAAGCCGTCGTAGAGCTCATACTGGAGGCCGCCGATGCGGAACGCGTGCGTGGTCAGCCGCGCCCCGCAGTACTTCTCGTAAATGTTCATGATCATCTCCCGCTCCCGGAAGGTATAGAAGAGCGGGGTGATGGCGCCGATGTCCAGGCAGTGGGTGCCCAGCCACACCAGGTGACTGGCGATCCGGTTCAGCTCGGTCAGAATCACGCGCACCACCTGGGCGCGCGGCGGCGCTTCGACGTTGAGCAGCTTTTCCACCGCCAGGCAGTAGCCGAGCCCGTTGGAGACCGCGGCGACGTAGTCGGTGCGGTCCACGTAGGGCGCGAACATCTGGTAGGTACGGTTCTCGCCGATTTTCTCCACGCCGCGGTGCAGGTAGCCGATGACGCACTCCGTGCCGAGGATCTTCTCGCCGTCTAGCTTCAGGATCACCCGCAGCACGCCGTGCGTGGACGGATGCTGCGGTCCCATGTTGAGGACCAGTTCGGTGGAGTCGAGAAAGGTGGAGTCCGCCATAGCTATTGCGCGCTTTCGATGCCGAGATTCTCGCGGACCCAGGCCTGGTCCTGCTGTAGGATGGAGTAGTCTTTGCGCAGCGGGTGCCCTTGCCACTCCTCGGGCATCAGGATGCGGCGCAGGTCGGGGTGGCCCTCGAACTCGATGCCGAACATATCGAAGACCTCGCGCTCCAGCCAATTGGCCGTGGGATGAACCAGGGTGGCCGAGACTGGCCGGTAGCCATCCGGAATGCTGGTCTTGATCCGGATCCGCTCGTTGCGGCCGAAACTATATAGGATGTAGATCAGCTCAAAGCGCTCGGGACGCTCCGGGTAGTCCACGGCGGTGATGTCCACCAGATAGTCGAACCCGGCTTCGGTCTTCAACCACTCGATGACCGGGATGACCGCCTCGGGACGAGCGATCAGGAAGTTCTGGCCCAAATAGCTGCAAAATTCGACAATCTTGTCGCCGAATTGAGCAGAAAGCGATTGCGTCAACTCGCTCTCCCAGCTCGTGGTTGCCATTTTGGGTGGCGCCTTGGGAGCGGGAGGCGCGGCTTGCGGCGGCCGCGGTTTTTCCGGTGGTTTCCCCTCGTCAGCCATGATTGGTAAGCGGCGAGAATTCCAGGTTACAGACAGGCAGCCGGGGTGTCAAATGGGGGGGCGGATGGCGTCTTCTTATCCACGGCGGAGGCGGGCGCCTTCCCTCTGCTTTCGCTCCACTGAGCCCCTGGTCGCGCTAGAGGCTGGATCTGTTATCCTATTTCGTAATTAGAGGAACCGGTGCTACGCTCTGCCCATTCCGGATCCACGCTCGCGGTCTTGTTGGCCTGCACACTCTTGCTGGCGCAGGGCGCCTCTTCCGTCGCGGTCCTTTGCGTGTCCGGCACGGGCCATGTCCAAATTGAATTTCAGGGCGCTCCTTGCTGCGCGCCCTCTGACTACGGCCGGGCTGGGGCCCATGCCGAGACAGAGCCTTGCGCAGGCTGCACGGATCTTCCGCTCGAACTTGAGGCCGCCTCCGGAGGATCAGCCCGCAAGGCGGTTGTGCCGCCGCCCGCTTTCGCCGGCTTGCTGCCGGCGCACGACGCCGGGACTGACGGATCTTCACCCTCGGAACTCGCCACAGATGTAGCCGCGCCTTTATTGGCGGTCCCTTACGCCTCTTTCCCGTTGCGCTGCTGAGCTTCCCCTGTTCGGATTTGCCCGCGGGCGCTGCTGAACCCAGCGCTGGAAGATCAGTCCACAGCTTGGAGGGAATATGCGTCTACGTCTGCCCGTGTTCACAGCCGCATGCTGTGCGGCGTTCTGGGCGCCCGCCGCCTTCGCGCAGAGCGCCGCCGCCACGGCCGTGACCACTCTACAACAGCTTGAGGAGCTGGCCTTGCGCCGCAATCCGGACCTATTGGCCGCCCGGCAGCGCCTGGCCGAGGCCCAGGGTCTGCTCCGCCAGGCCGGACTGCGGCCCAACCCATCGTTGGAGATTTCTTTTGCCAATGGCGACGCCGTGGCCAGCCGCGGCGAACGCCAGCTCGAGATGGGCTACTCGCACCCGCTCGAGCTGGCCGGAAAGCGCGGCCGCCGCATCGAATCCGCCCGGATCCAGGCCGAACTAGTTCAAATGGAAATCGCAGACCGGGAGCGGCTCCTGCGAGGTCAACTGCGAGCTCTTTACATCGAGAGCCTCGCCGCAGCCCATAGCCTGCGCAATGCCGATGAACTGCTGGCGCTGGTTCAACAGAGCTACGAGCTGACTCAGGCCCGCGTTCGCGAAGGGGAAAGTCCAGCCCTGGACCAGTCACTCCTTCAGGTCGAGCGGAACCGCATCGCTTCCGACCGGATCCTGCTTCAGGGCCAGTTTGAGCGCGCGGTCGTCTCCCTTCGCTCGCTGGCTTGCTTGGAAGACAATGAGGCTCTCGAATTGCCTTCAACTTTGTTTCCGCGCGCCATCGCCGGCGGGGCAGAGAAGCATCTGGAGCAGGCCTTTGAACGGCGGCCGGATTTACGCGCCGCCCGTCTCCAGGAGCGACTGGCCGGGGCGGAGCTGGAGCTCGCCCGTGCGCAAGCCATCCCGGACTTGGTCCTCACCGGACGCTACGCCCACCAGCAGACGCGCCTGGAGGGCTACGCGTGGGCGACCCTGAACGGCCCGCTGGCGCCGATTCGCGACCGGGACAACCTCCTCGCCGCCGGGGTTTCCATTTCCCTGCCGGTCGGCAACCGCAATCAGGGCAACATCGAAGCCGCCCTAGCCCGCCAGCGCGCCGCGCGGCTTCGCCGCGAAGCGCTGGAACGCTCGGTCCGCCAAGAGGTCCTGGCTGCCACGAACCGCTATCAGACGGCGCAGCAAGCGCTGGAGCTGTTCGAGAAGGGGGTATTGGACCAGGCCAGTGAGAACCTGAAGATCATCCGCGCCGCCTACGAACAGGGCGAACTGCGGCTCTTGGACGTCGTTCAAGAGCAACGCAAACTGATCGAGATCCGGGCCGCGCACACAATCCTGCTGCGGGATGCCGCGCTGGCAGCGGCCGGGCTCGAAATCGCCGTGGGCGGATCCATCCAGTGAGGGTGAGACGTGAAATCGAAATCCATAGCCTTAGTTCTGGTCCTGATCGCGGCCGCTTTCTATGCCGGGCGCAGGAGCGCGCCCCCGCCGGCCGGCCTTTCCTCGCCCTCAGAGGAAAGCCACCCGGCGCGCGAGGAACTCAGCCTCCCACTTGAAATCCAGCGCAAGGCCGGCATGCAGTTTGCGGCCGCTGACATCCAAGCCCTGCCTCAGGTCCTGACCGCCACCGGCAGCGTGCAAGCCAACGCTTCGCGCCTGGGGCAGATTCGTCCCCTGGCCCGGGGCCGGATCGACGCGGTCCACGTCCGCCTGGGAGACCGCGTTCAGGCTGGGCAGCCGCTGGTCACCTATGACAACATCGA
>Ga0101944_10001572_pt1 | contig 45797 bp, 39 predicted proteins | sample DewCreD2012metaG_FD_75245 | JGI IMG/M metagenome (GOLD analysis project Ga0101944, IMG submission 75245) | Hot spring sediment bacterial and archeal communities from British Columbia, Canada, to study Microbial Dark Matter (Phase II) - Dewar... ... | reverse complement strand
AAACCGATCCCGTGTTGCCGCCCGGTGGTGGTAACGGCGAGGTAGACCCCGGCCTGGCCCTGGCGAAGACAGCTACAGACGAGAACGGCGCGCCGCTGTACGTGGGTGACATCGTGCGTTACGTCATCACCGTGACCAACGCCAGCACGCAGACGACGCAGAGCGGCGTGGTCGTGACCGACACGTTACCGGCGGGCGTGACGTTCGTCGCAGCCGATCCTGCACCGAGTGGAGTAGCTCCCTTGGTGTGGAACGTCGGGACGCTCGCGCCGGGCGCAACGTGGACGGCGACCGTGCGCGTGCAGGTCGATGGCTCGGCGAATCCCATCGGCGCGAACGTGGCCGTGGTGAGCAGCGATCAGCAGACCGCACAGGAAACCGATCCCGTGTTGCCGCCCGGTGGTGGTAACGGCGAGGTAGACCCCGGCCTGGCCCTGGCGAAGACAGCTACAGACGAGAACGGCGCGCCGCTGTACGTGGGTGACATCGTGCGTTACGTCATCACCGTGACCAACGCCAGCACGCAGACGACGCAGAGCGGCGTGGTCGTGACCGACACGCTACCGGCGGGTGTGACGTTCGTCGCAGCCGATCCTGCGCCGAGTGGAGTAGCTCCCTTGGTGTGGAACGTCGGGACGCTCGCGCCGGGCGCAACGTGGACGGCGATCGTGCGCGTGCAGGTCGATGGCTCGGCGAACCCCATCGGCGCGAACGTGGCCGTGGTGAGCAGCGATCAGCAGACCGCACAGGAAACCGATCCCGTGTTGCCGCCGGCTCCCGTCTTGCGTTACGTCCTGACGGTACAAACGGTGGGGCATGGCAGTGTGACGATTGACCCTGAGCAAACAAGTTACGCTTATGGTGATGTCGTGACGTTGACGGCAACCGCCGACCCTGGTTGGACGTTTGCCGGGTGGAGTGGGGACGCAGTGGGCGTAGCAGACCAAATCGCCGTCATGATTGTGGACAACACCGCCATTACCGCGACCTTCACGCAGAACGAATACACGCTCACCGTCGATGTCGTGGGCAGCGGCAGCGTAACGCGGGACCCCGATCGGGCCACCTATCACTACGGCGATGTGGTCACCCTCACCGCGACGCCCGCTCTCGGTTGGAGCTTCGCGGCGTGGAGCGGCGATGCCGACTGTGCGGACGGCGTGGTCACGATCAACGGCAACGCGGCCTGCATTGCGACCTTCACGCAGAACGAATACACGCTCACCGTCAATGTCGTGGGCAGCGGCAGCGTAACGCGGGACCCCGATCGGGCCACCTACCATTACGGCGATGTGGTCACCCTCACCGCGACGCCCGACGCCGATTGGGACTTCGCGGGTTGGTCGGGCGATCTCGCCGGCGCCGCCAATCCCACACAAGTGACGATGAACGGCAACAAAGCGGTCACCGCTACCTTCAGCCTCAAGCCGGTCACGCCGGTCAGTTACACGCTGACACTGGCGACGACGGGCGATGGCTATGGCAGCCTCACCCCTGAGGTAGGGATGCACGAATACCTGAGTGGCACGACTGTGCTGATCACCGCCACCGCACAGGCCGACTCCGAGTTTGTGGGGTGGAGCGGCGATTTCACCGGCACGGCCAATCCTGCGTCTGTGCTGATGGATAGCAACAAGCGCATCACGGCGACGTTCCGGCTTAAATCGGTGTGCGAGCCGCTGACCAACGTGGGGATTGATGGTCCGATACTCGGCTACACAGACAATTCCTATACGTTCACCGGCGTTATGACGCCGACCGGCGCTACGGCGCCGCTAACCCTCACCTGGTCACCGTTGCCGTTGAGTGGGCAAGGGACGCTTACCGCTACCTATGCGTGGACCACGGCCGGCGTCTACACGCTTACGCTACGCGCCGAACATTGTGGCGGCGTGCTCACGGCTACCCATCTTGTTACGATCGAAGCGCCGACGCCTCCTCTGTGTGAACCGGATGCGTATGAGGAGGACGACACGCCGCAGACCGCCCGCGCTATAGCGATGGGAGAGTCCCAGACGCGCAATTTCGTCGATGATGCGGTGGATTGGATTACCATTACGGTGCGGGCAGGCAATACGTATACCTTTGCGACGACGATTGCGGGGCCGTCTGTAGATACAGTCCTATCACTCTTCGACCGCGACGGGCAGACCTTGCTGGTGGAGAATGACAATGCTCCCGGCGCGCTCGACCTGGCGTCGCGTATCGTGTGGCAGGCGCCAAACAATGGCGTTTACTATCTGCGGATCACAAACCAGACGGGGTTTGCCGGGTGTGAAACGGACTACACGGTGCATGTGACCGTGAAGGAAATCAACGTTATCTACTTGCCGCTGGTGATGCGTAACGTCAAATAGCGCCGTAAAAACGCCTGCCGGGAAGCTCAACACTTCCCGGCAGGTGCGTTTGTGAACTCACGATCAACTTCCTTTTCTTCCTGCGAACTGCCCGAAGTAGTCGATGCACACATCACGCCACAGCCGCGCGTTCTCCAACTGCAACGCCAGTCGCTCGCTGACGTGTGCGTGGCGCTGCGGATCGATGTGCGGCTGTAAGTCCTGCCACGTGCGGACCATAGCTTCCACAAAGGCGACGCCCTCGTTGTAGCGGTGCTGAAGTTCCTCCCAGAGCGTGCGCCCGGATTGCATGCGGTGATCCCACGGGACGTGGTGGAACCACAGCAGGTACTTTTCGGGACAGGTTTCCAGGCTGTCGAATTGCTCCCGCAGGGGGCTGTGATACTGCGCGGTGGCCTGGCTGCCGGTGCTGCTGCGGTCGAAACCGAGGCCCGCCGCGTCGGCCCGGTGATAGTAGGTGCAGTTCCAGTCCGGGCGCGGCGCGCTGTCGAAACCCGGATCCGGCCCGTAGTGGTGGCCTTCTTGCATGATGTGATGCAGGCCCAGCGGCGTCATGTAGTCGACGCAGGCCGGCCACGAGCCGAGCATCATCGCCTTCAACGGTTCGACGACCTGTGGATCGTTCGACCAGGTGGCGCGGATCCACTCCTCGGCGATGTCGGCCTCGCTCAGGTCGTAATCCCAGGCCAGCCGCCCGTAAGCGTACCAGTTGGCCTGGGAGAAGTGGTGGCCGCACCAGTTGCGATCCGAGCCGGTGTTGGCGACGGCGATGATGCACGAGGCATCGTGGCCGAACACCGAGCCGTCCACCACACGCGCCACCGTCGAACCGGTACCTTTGGCATAGGTATCCGCGTCCAACACCTCTTTCCACATCCCGCCCAGGTAGACCAGGTGAATCGACTGCCCCAGATATTCCTGCGCGATTTGCAGTTCGAGTGCCAGGGGTGTTTGCTCCAGCGCGCCGAAGAGCGGGTGGAACGGCTCGCGCGGCTGGAAATCGATCGGGCCATTCTTCGCCTGCACGAAGACGTTGGGGCGGAACCGACCGTCCAGTGGAACGAATTCCTTGTAGGCGCACTTGGCCCGGTCGGCATCGACGTCCACGTCGTAGACGAAGGCCCGCCACAGCACCGTCCCGCCGTGCGGGGCCAACGCCTCGGCAAGCATGTTCGCGCCGTCGTCGTGATTGGCGCCGTAATTCTGCGGTCCCGGTTGTCCTTCCGAATTCGCCTTCACCTGGAAGCCGCCGAAGTCCGGGATCAGACGGTAAATCTCATCCGCCTTGTCCCGCCACCATGCGGCGACCGCCGGATCGCGCGGGTCGCTCGTCCGCAGGCCGCCAAGCTGCATCGGCGCGGAGAAAAAGGCCGAGAGGTACACCCGGATGCCGTAGGGGCGGAAGACATCGGCGAGGGCAGCCGTTTTGCGCAGATAGTCGGCGGTCAGGCTCCTGGCCTTGGCGTTGACGTTGTTCAGGCAGACGCCGTTGAGGCCGATGGACGCGCAGGCGCGCGCGTAGTCGTGGTAGCGCGGGTCGATCACGTCCGGCAGCTCGTCCCACTGCCACAGCGATTTTCCGGCGTAGCCGCGCTCGATCGAGCCGTCGAGGTTGTCCCAGTGCGTGTGGATGCGCCGGCGAATCCGGGGCCGGCTGGCGATGTCGAGCGCGCCGATGTCCTGGTGCGTCTGGAGCAGCCGCAGGAAATGGAAGACGCCGGTCAGGACGGCGGTTGCGGCGTTGGCCGTCACCACAGTCCAGGTGTGCGTCCCCGCCGGATGCGTGCGGATCAGGAATCCTTCCTCGCCCACGGCGTCGCGCTGCGGCTGGGGCAGGGTTATACCGAGTGCCGCAAGCGCGTTAGCCGTCCCCACCACCAGCGCGTTGCTGTCCGGCCTCTGCGCGGAAATTGGAACGGCTGTGTCCAGCAGCGCCGGTAACGCCCGCGCCAGCTCACTGCGGATAATTTCGGCGGTCGCGCCCTCACCGAGGACGACCGCGTTGCCAAGCACCGTGCGATACTGCGCCAGTCGTTCCGGGTTATCCACCGCGCGATAGCGCAGCCACAATTCGTAGCCGTCTTCATTCTGGATGTTCATCGTCTGTTCTCCTAAACTGACTGCCGAGGCAGCAGGCGTTTCCGTGGATGCGATCTCCGGCGCGTCCACAGGTATTTCCGGTTGACGACCGCAGGCCGCGAGCAATGCCGCGTTCGCCGCCAGCAGCCCTGCCGCTTGTATGAATTTGCGTCGTGAAAGATACATCATTGTTCAGGCGTGTAGGCCGACCTCGAATGGGAGAACGAATACAAGTCTTGGCTAGACGTAGAACGTACGTCAGGCCAGTGCTTATTCGTTTCTGAATTCGTGGCCGGCAAGCTCTCCCGCCGTATCCAACACCGCCTGTGTGGGCAGAATTCGCACGTCGTCGCGCTGCAACAGGCGTTCCAGGAGACCTTCCAGGTACGCGCTGCGCAGCGGCCCCCAGCCTTCGCCGTCCAGGCCGTGCGCCGTGTAGAGCAGCCAGCCTTCTGGTTGGGCGAACAACCCTTCCAAACACCGGTCCAGCATCGGCTCAGCGTCCTCCGAAGCCGGGGACGTCAGGCGGGTGGTCTCGCGCGTGGGCAATGGCATAAACGTCTCCCCGCCAAGCCGGAAGGCGCGCACGACCTGCGGCAGCCAGGCGTCCAGCGCCGGCGTGGACACATTGTAGGGGAAATTGAACACCGTCCGGCGCGCATCAAAACCGTCCAACGATTGCCGGAACACGTCCAGACAGCGCAGAATGTTCGCTTGCGCTTGTTCCAGGGGCATCTCGGTCAGGTTGCTGTGATCGTAGCCATGCGGCTGGATGATGTGACCGCGGGCCTGCAACTCGTTCCACAACCCGAAATCCCCGAAGGTCTGCGGATCGTAGTCGTGGAAGGTCACGACCACGTTGAACTCGGCGCGCAAACCAAAGCGCTCGTAGATCTCCGCAATTTTATTGACCGAGCGGGTGAACCCGTCATCCCAACTGAGCGTGATGTAATACATAGCACCCCCCTAAGAACAACCACTAATCTGCACGAATTTTCACGAATACTGTAGTGGTCAAAGACATATTGCACCGCAGAGAGCGCAAAGCTCGCAGAGATTTATAGAATTTCTCCGCGCTCTCAGCGAACTCTGCGGTAAAAAAGCCGTCCGGCAAGTTCAAACTCTCGTTGACCAGTACAAATTTTCACGAATACAAGTCAAATTCGTGTGGATTCGTGAAGATTCGTGGTGGTTTCATTTGCTCTCCCAGGCGAAATTGTTATCCGCATCGCGCAGGCGGGGCGCGACCGCGTCGCGCGGTGAAAGCAACGGCTCGGCGACCGGCCACGCGATGCCGATGTCGGGATCGTTCCACAGGATGGCGCGCTCATGAACCTGGGAATACTCCGCCGTGACCTTATAGAGCAAGTCTGCCATATCGCTGACGACACAGAACCCGTGCGCGAAGCCCGGCGGCACGTAGAGCAAATGGTGGTTTGCCGCCGAAAGCGTCACGCCGACCCACTGCCCATACGTGGGCGAGCCGCGCCGGATGTCCACCGCCACGTCGAAGATCTCGCCCGCTGCCACAGTCAAGAGCTTGCCCTGCGCCATTGGATGCAATTGATAGTGCAACCCGCGCAGCACCCCGCAGGTCGAGTGCGAGTGGTTATGCTGTACGAACGTGTCGGAGATTCCTGCGGCGGCAAACTCCGACTGCTTGTAGGTTTCCACGAAAAACCCGCGTGCATCACCATACACGCGCGGCTCAATGAGAATCACATCAGGAATTGTTAATCGGGTAAAAGTAAAAGGCATCGCGCACTCCTTCGGAAATAGTCACATAGTCGTTGGTCTTGTAGTCGCATAGTCGGAACGCCATTTTCGTGCTGCATGGAGTGCATTAGCACTGGCATCTCCTTGAAAATGGCAAATGGCAAATGGCGAACGAAAAATCCGTTAGAATCCGTTCCATCCGTTGACATTCTAGCCGTTTTCCGCGCCATAGCCGCGCAGTCTGGCTGCCAACGGATACAGCAGATGTAATGGCTGCTCCCACAAGCCCACGCAGCGGACAACCTTCCCGCCGAAGCCGCGCTTGAAGCGATAGACGCCCCACAGGTTGTCGCTGCGCTCGGCAAATTGTGCTTCGAGCGTTTCCTCGTCAAAGTCGGGAATGCCCCACAAATCGTAGACCGTGCAGCCACGCGCCTTTGCCCAGCGGATTGCCGCCCATTGCAGCGCGTAAGCCGGCATCCTCTCACGGTGGCGGTCAGATGAAGCGCCATAAAGATACCAGGCCTTGGCGCCCAGCCCGAAGACGACCAAGGCGGCGACCAGCTCGCCCTCAACCTCAGCCAACAGCAGGGCCGCATGGCCGGTGGGCAGAAATAGCTCGAAGACCCGTCGGTAGTACGCCTCACTGTGGATGCCAAATTTGTCGCGGCTGCCGGTTTCCCTCATCAGGGCGTAGAAGGCGGCTGTATCGTCCACCGTGCCCTGGCGGACGGTCACACCTTTGCGTTCGGCCAGGCGGATATTGTAGCGCGTCTTCGACCGCATCTGTGCCAGGATAACATCTTCTGTAGGCGCAATATCCACAATGATCGTGCGCGGTGGCTGAATCGTGCGCGTCACCGCGCGCAAGCCATACGCCCGTAGCTGAGCACGCGCTTCCGGCGTGTCGAGCAGCTCCGGCTCCAGCCACAGCGCCCAGGCGCGGTGGCGACGCGCCGCCGCCCTTAGCGCGTCGAGTGTGGCGGCGACGGCGTGTCCATCGTCCCAGTCCACCAGAGGGCCGCGAGGTACGTAGGCAATCGTCCCCACCTTCAACGGCAACGTCCGGTACAGCACCAGCGCGCCACTGTTGGGGACAGCCGCTGGGGTGATAATTTCCCAATCCCATCCGAACGTCGCTTTAAGCTGCGCCCACCGGCTGGTTTGCAGAACCGTCCCTGCCGGGTGCGCGGCGACGAGTGCGTCCCAGGTTTCCGGCTCGATCACACCTTCTCTCCCACCACAAGTAACCCACCGCCGACGCCGCCTTCGAGAACATCCTGGGCGTAGGCGTGCCGCCAACGGCGCCCCAAAGTCCGCACAGCCCAACGGCGCATGAGCGTCTGGTAGCCGAGTTTGCGCAGGCGCGGCGAGGCCAGCCAGCGGTAGTAGGACTTTCCGTGAAATGGCTCGCCCGTGGGGTGAATGCCGTATTCCGCGTTGGCGCGATCCCACAACGCTTCTACCTCACCGGGGATGTAGTACCGGGTGTAGAGCAACTGCATCCCGGCCAGATTAAGCCGCTTTGCCCACTGGGTGGGCGTGAGGTAGCGATGATGTTCCAGGCGTTGATCCACAGCGGCGGCGTAAGTCTCTGCCCCGGTGCGATCCCCTTTGGCGTCCCGCTCACGGTATCCTGCCAGCATACGGCGAAACATGTCACTCGGCACGGTGGCGAGGAAGCGCCCGCCCGGTCGCAGCACGCGCGTGACTTCACGCAGCACCGGATCGAGGTTGGGGATGTGTTCCAGCACGGAATTGCTGAAGACGGTGCCGAAGCTCGCGTCGGGGTAGGGCATCGCATCGCCGAGCGCCTGTTGGACGTGGCGATAGGCGCCCGAGGCCGGCGCTTTGCGCACCTGGTTCAGCCACGGGTCGAAGCCTGCATCAACCGGCGCTTCTCCCGCGAAGAGCACCTGCGCGATGAGGCCGTCGCCGCATCCCAGGTCGAGCACGGGCCGGGGGAATGTCTCCGCTGCCAGCACGCGCAGTTCAATCGCCCGCCATAGCGCCACCGGTGGCGCGAACCAATACTGTTCGAGGGCCAACGTCAAATAATCACGATTCGGATCAGGCATCAGCGCAACCTCCCACAACTCATCTTTTGTAACACGAACGGCAGATTTTACAAATGGATACAGGAGGCAGGAAGCAGGAGGCAGGTATTGGATTTATGGGTTTGCTTTACAAATCTGTTATCCGGCGTACCATGAAGTTGAGTTACATTCCCAGGAGTGCCGATGACCGAGAGTGTCGATTACGATAGTCCGTGGAAAGAAGCATTGGAAGTATACTTCCCGGAGTTTTTGGCGTTATGTTTTCCTGAAGTACACGCTGGCATCGACTGGGCGCGGGGACACGAGTTTCTGGATAAGGAGCTTCAACAGATCACCCGTGATGCCGAACTGGGAAGACGATTAGCCGATAAGCTCGTCAAAGTGTGGCTGGATGATGGCAGCGAGACGTGGTTGTTGGTGCATATCGAGGTGCAAGGCCAAACAGACCCGACGTTTGCGCAGCGCATGTACGTCTACCAGTATCGCATCTTCGATCATTATGCCCGTGAAGTCGTCAGTCTCGCCGTGCTTGGTGATGAAACGGCAAGTTGGCGGCCCACATCCTTCGGCTATACGCGCTGGGGCTGTGAACTGCGCTTTCAATTTCCGGTAATCAAGTTGTTGGACTATTGGCAAACCTGGTCCGTACTGGAAGAGACAATCAACCCGTTTGCCGTTGTGATTATGGCGCATCTTCAGGCGCAGGCCACGCGGCGCGATGATGTGGAACGTAAGGCGTGGAAATGGAATTTGATCCGACAATTGTACGAGCGCGGTTATGCGCGGCAGGATATTCTGCATTTGTTCCGGTTCATCGATTGGTTATTGGCACTGCCGCTGGAATTGGAACAGGCGTTACGGCAGGATATTGAGGCGTATGAGGAGGAAAGACGTATGACGTATGTAACAAGTCTAGAACGACTTGCGATTCAGCAAGGTCTCGAGCAGGGTCTTGAGCAAGGTCTCCAACAAGGACAACTTATGCGGGGCCGTGAAGCTGTTCTTGATGTGCTGGAGACACGCTTTGGGAGCATACCAAGAAACATTACGCGCCGTGTCAAACAGATTACGGATGAGATGCTACTCAAACAATTGCTCCGCCAGGCCATTCTCGTATCATCCCTGACCGACTTTGCGCGATTGTTGACCGATGCACTATCTACAGAGGAAGACGCCACACATACCCCACAATGCGCATCGGGATAGACCTACGCCTGCACGTCTATGCGCCGGGTGGAATTTCGCGGTACGCGCGACATCTGGCGCAGGCGTTGCCTTCATTACTTGTCGCAGAGACGCTGACGTTGGTCCAGCACTGGCGGGAGTCCGATTCCGTGGATGTACCGGGCGCGCGTGTCTATCGCGCCTGGACGCCGCCACATCACCGCCTGGAGCGGTGGGCGCTTGGCACGGAATTGCTTCCGCTGAAGCTTGATCTGTTTCACAGCACCGATTTCATTCCTCCGGCCTGGGGCGCGCGACATACCGTCATCACAGTACACGATCTCAACTTTCTCTACTATCCGCAACATCTCACCGCCGACGCGCGCCGCTATTATAACGACCAGATCGCATGGGCCGTTGCTCGTGCGGACGCAATCCTGGCCGATTCACACGCCACGCAGCGCGACCTGGAACGCCTGCTGCACGTCGATCCGGCACGGGTCACGGTGACGCATCTGGCTGCCGAAACATACTTCCGTCCTTTACCGCCAGAAGAGGTTGCGCCCGTGCTGTCGCGTTACGGGCTGGCACCGGGCTATCTGCTCTTCGTGGGGACGTGGGAGCCGCGCAAGAACCTGCCGGGGCTGTTGGAGGCGCTGGCGCAACTCCACGCGCGCGGGGAAAAGCGCGTCCTGGTGATCGCAGGGCGACCTGGCTGGCTCTACGATGAGATTTTCGAGCGCGTAAAAGCCCTGTATTTGGAACCGTGGGTGCGCTTTATCGAGCAACCCTCCGGCGCGGACCTGGTGGGCCTTTACAATGGCGCGCTCTTGCTGGCGATGCCGTCGTTCTACGAGGGATTTGGGCTGCCCGCGCTGGAGGCGCTGCAATGCGGCAAGCCCGTTGTCGTCGCCGACCGGGCCAGCCTGCCGGAAGTCGTCGGCGCGGCCGGGCTGCTCATCGATCCCGACGATCCCGCCACGATTGCCGAGGCTTGCTGGCGCATCGCGCAGGATGAGGCGCTGCGCGCGCGTTTGCAGGAAGCGGCGCGGGATCAGGTGCGGGGGTTTACGTGGGAAGAAACAGCGCGCCGGACGCTTGAGGTGTACCGGCGCGTTTTGCATCAAGAATAAGAGCGGGCGATGCGCATCGCGGATCACTTCCAGGTGTAAGTTAACGTAGCCCAAAGCCAACCAATGGATTTATTGTTTGTTGCCGCGTCTTGAGCAGGCCTTAACAGTAGAAAACTTACCCTTGACGCGCAACTACGTTAAGGGTATACTGAATCTGGCTCAAAGTAGAGCTACAGGTTTTTGAAACAAGGTTAACGTATGGAAAAGTTACAAATTGTTCCCCTGGGTGGATTGGGGGAAGTGGGGAAAAATATGATGGCGCTCGAATACGGGCGCAATATCCTGATTGTGGATGTGGGGATGATGTTCCCGGAGAGCGACATGCCCGGTGTGGATTACATCATTCCCGATTATCGCTATCTCAAAGGCAAAGAGGACCGCATCCGGGGCGTCATCATCACGCACGGGCACGAAGATCACATCGGCGCGCTGCCGCACTTTTTGCAGGAATTCAACGTCCCGGTCTACGCGACAAAACTGACGCGCGGGTTGATCGAGGTGAAGCTCAACCGGGATTTGTTGAAGCGGGTTAAGCTGCAACCGATGGAACCCGGCGACACGGTGCGCCTGGGCCCGTTCACCGTCGAGCCGTACCACGTGTGCCACAGCATTCCCGACGCGGTTGGGCTGGGCATTGATACGCCGCTCGGATTGGTCGTCCACAGCGGCGACTACAAGATGGACCACACACCGGTGGATGGCTGGCCGAGCGATATCGCCAAACTGGCGGAATTCAACCAGCGTGGTGTGTTGGCGCTGCTCGCCGACAGCACGAACGCCGATCAGCCCGGCACCACGCCTTCGGAGTACAGTCTAAATGCGGCCCTTGCCGATGTGTTCCGCCAGGCAAAGGGGCGTGTTATCGTCGCCACATTCGCCTCGCTGATTTCGCGCATCCAGCAGGTGATGGATGTGGCGCGTAGTTTTGGGCGTAAAGTTGCCATCGCCGGCACGACGATGGTTAAGAACGTTAAGATGGCGCGACGTCTGGGCTACCTCAATGTGCCCGATGACCTCATCCTGTCGTTGCAAGATATCAACCGCTTGCCGCCGTATCAGGTGACGATTATGGCGACCGGGGCGCAGGGGGAGCCGCGCTCGATTATGGGACGGCTGGCTATCGGGCGGCATCCCTCCCTGCGTGTCGTGCCGGGGGATACGGTGGTGCTTTCGTCGCACACCATTCCCGGCAATGAGGAAGTGGTGCATCGTGTCATCAACCGCCTCTTTCAGAAGGGGGCGAACGTCGTCTATCATCCCATCGCGCCGGTGCACGTTTCGGGGCACGCCAGCCAGGAAGAGCAGAAGATGTTGCTCAACATCCTGCGGCCTAAGTTCTTTGTGCCGATTCACGGCGAACTGCGGCATCTCAAGCATCACGCCCTGTTGGCGCAAGAGGTGGGTATTCCCAGGCAGAACATTGCCGTGGTAGAAAATGGCTACACCCTGCGTTTCTCTGAAGATAGCCTCGAGGTGGGTGAGCGCGTGCCGGGCGGCTATGTCTTCGTGGATGGCACGCTGGTGGGTGACGCCGTCAGCCCGCAGGTGATCCAGGATCGTGAGGCGCTGGCGGTCGCGGGCGTGTGCAGCGTGGTCTTCTCCTACAACCGGCGGCAGGGTGCGGTGATCGGCGAACCGCGCATCATCGCGCGCGGACTGGCGGCGGCGGAAGTCATCGATGACTTGACCGAGCGCGCGCAGCCCGTGGTGCGCGCCACCGTGCAGGCGACTCGGGGCAACGCCGCGCCGGATGAGGTGGAGCGTGCCGTGGAGCGGGCAGTGTCCAACTTCTTCTACGAACAGGTGCAGAGCCGCCCGGAGATGATCGTTGTCGCTGTACCACTCGGTTAACAAGGGTCGTTTTCTATCAGCAGATCGAGCAGATGAAGCAGAGTTTTACTGTCACTGAACAAACTCAGTAGATCCAAAAATGCTCCAAGGGGATCGTCAGATCCCCGTTCTGGCTGGGTCTGGCGATCCAGACCAGGCGAAATTAGATCTACTGAAACTATCTGCTTAATCTGCGTGCAACCTGAGGTTGCCTTCTGCTGACCAAACTCAGGACTATGGCGCACATCCTCTTCATCTACAAGCAATTCCCCGCTCCCGCGGTCGGTCATGCCGGGGGAGAATCGTTGTTTGGGCTGATGGCGGCCCTGCATCGCCGTGGACATCGCCTGGCGCTGGTGGCGCGGATGCGCGAGGAGGAGCGCGCGTTGCTCCCCGCCGTCGCAGCGATCTGCGAGCGCGTCATCACAGTGCCGCATCACCGTTCCTTGTCGGGATGGCGGCCTCTGGCGCTGGCGCGCAGTTACCTGGGATTGCGGCGCGCGGCGAAAAGGGCGCTGCGCGAGCTACGGCCCGATCTCGTGCACATCGAAACCACCCAGACGGCCATTGTCCTGCTCGGTTTGCGCCTCCCGCCGTCGTCGTTTCGCACCCAGGATGTGAACTGGTTTATGTGGCAACAGAAAGCGGCGCATGCGCGCGGCCTCAGACGGCTGTTGGCGCAAGCGATGGCTGCGGCTTTTCGCGTCTTTGAGCCGGCGCTGTGCCGTCGCCACGACCTCATTCTTGCCATCTCCGCAGGCGACCGGGCATTGCTGGCTCCCGTGTGTGGTAGACGGCCCCTGCTCTTGCTGCCGCTGGCTCCGGCTACCTCCATCAGCCCCGACGCGCCACCCGCTGTGCTGTCTGGCAGTTCGACTGCGCTCACCGCAAGTCCGCCGGTGCTGTTGTTCGTCGGCGCGATGGACCGGGCGCACAACCTCGCGGGCGTGACGTGGTTTCTCGATCATGTGTGGCCGCGCATCCGTGAGGCGATGCCCGATGTGCGTTTCTATCTCGTCGGCGGGCGTCCGCCGGCAGAGCTGCAAGCGCGGGCGGATGGCGCATCGTGCTTTGTCACCGGTTTTGTGGATGATCTGGCACCCTGGTACCGGGCGGCGACTGTTTTTGTTTCTCCGCTGCTGGTAGCAGGCGGGCTGTTACAAAAAGTGATGGATGCAATGGCCTTCGGCGTGCCGGTCGTGGCGACGTCGGTGTGCAACCACGGCCTCGGTGCGACGCCGGGCGAGCATTTGCTGACGGCGGACACGGCGGAAGCGTTCGCGGCGGCGGTACTCGCGCTGCTGCGCGATCCTGAAGCGCGCGGGCATCTCGGCAGTGCCGGGCAGCGCTTCATCCAGACGCACTACGATAGCGAAGCTGCTATCGCGCAGTGGGAGGCGGCGTTGACCGGGTTACAGATTACAAAAGTCTGAGCACGTAGATGCCTTGAGAGACTTTTGTAGTCTGGTTTTCTACAGGTATGGTATAATTGCGGCTGATGCAACAGAAAAGTCGTTCCATGGTAAGGCGGAAGCGGAAAAATACCGTACCGGTGTTGATTACCGGGATGCTGGTCATCATCTTCCTGGTCATCGTCGGGGCGATTGCGGTATCTGCCCTCTCGTGGGTGCGTGGGATGTTGGCCCGGCCGGGCATTGCGTCTGGGTTGCCGGCCAGCAGCGGCCCCAGCGAGAACGTCAAGTACCAGTTCGGCCAGGTCCTCCCGACCTGGACGGGCACCAAGCGCGTGACCGTGTTGCTCCTCGGCATCGACGAGCGCTCGCAGGAGACCGGGCCGTTTCGCACCGACACGATGATGTTGCTGACACTCGACCCGACCACGAAGATGGCGGGCGTGCTCTCCATTCCCCGCGACCTGTGGGTGCCCATTCCCGGCTACGGTGAAGGGCGCATCAACACTGCGCATTTCCTGGGCGACCTTTACAAACATACGGGCGGTGGCCCGATGTTGGCGCGTGAGACGGTCGAATACAACCTCGGCGTGCCGATCGATTTTCACGTGCGCCTCAACTTCCAGGCCTTCGTCAGTCTGGTGAATATGATCGGCGGCGTCGATATTTACGTCGAGAAGGAAATCTACGACCCCACTTACCCCGACTATGCCTATGGTTATGATCCCCTGTATATCGAGGCCGGCTGGCATCACTTCGATGGCGAAATGGCGCTCAAATACGCGCGCACTCGTCACAGCAGCAGCGACTTCGACCGTGCGCGCCGCCAGCAGCAGGTGATGTCGGCCATTTTGGAGAAAGTGACCAACATCGGCTTGCTGCCTGACCTGGCAAAGAAAGCGCCTGAAATCTACAAGATGCTCGAAGCCTCCGTACAGACGGACATGGCCCTGGATCAAATGCTGGCACTGGCAAACCTGGCGACGGAGGTTGATCGCTCGACCATTCGCTATGGCGTGATTGACCAGACTTGCACGCAACAATGGGTCACGGCCGATGGCGCGCAGGTTTTGATCCCCTTGCGCGACCGGATGCGTGAGGTGCGCGACTACGTCTTTGCCGCCGATGTTCTCACCCCCGCGCCGGGTCAGGGCAATACAGCCCAATCCGGCATCACCCCTACGCCGGAAGTGGCGACGATTTCGGTGCTGAACGGGACCGCGCGCGCCGGACTGGCAGGGATGACATCCGATTACCTGAAGGCGCAGGGTCTCGATGTGACCGCGGTTGGCAATGCCGACCGTCAGGATTACGCGCAGTCGGTGGTGGTGATGAACCGCGACAAACAGTTCACCGCCGCCCGCATCGCCAGTCTGCTGCACTTGCCCGCTACGGCTGTGGTCAGAGGCACCGACTCCGGCGCCGCGCAAGACATCACTGTGATCCTCGGCAACGATTATGCCGGTCCGCCGCAAGACTAACACGAGAGCCTATGGCTGCAACACACCCCAACACCTTGCTGTATAAGCTGCCGTACAAGCTGTTGATCAACCTCGGCATCTTGTTGATTTACGTGCTCTTGACCGGCGTAGCCGGGTTCGCCGTCTTCGTCAAGGTGCGGCAAGGGGTCTCTGTCGCCGATATTTTGCCGGAGTTTACGATTCAGCAAACGGAGCAGGAAAGTCCCAACGTCAGCCATGTTGAAGGTGAAACGTTGCCGGTATGGACCGACACAGACCGCATCACGGTGCTGATCATGGGCATCGATGAGCGCGCTCAGGAAACGGATTACTGGCGCACCGACACGATGATCCTGGCGACGCTCGACCCGGTGACGATGAAGGGTGGCGTGCTCTCGATCCCCCGCGACCTGTGGGTGCATATTCCCGGTTATACCGAGGAGCGCATCAACACGGCACACTTCCTCGGCGACGCCTACCAGCATCCCGGCGGTGGCCCGGCCCTGGCGGTGGAAACCGTAGAGTACAACCTGGGCGTCGACATCGACTATTACGTGCGCTTCAACTTCCAGGCTTTTGTCGAGCTGGTGGACCGCATCGGCGGGATCGACATCGACGTGCCGGAGACCATTCACGACACCCAGTATCCGACTCCTGATTATGGCTATGAGACGTTTCATGTCGATGCCGGACCGCATCACTTTTACGGGGAAGAGGCGCTGAAATATGCCCGCACGCGCCACACCAACGGCGGCGACTTCGACCGGGCGCGCCGGCAGCAGCAGGTGATCAAGGCCATCTTCAAGCGGGTTACGGAAGCCAACATGCTGCCTCAACTGGCCGCGCAAGCTCCAGAGATGTTGCAAATCCTGGAAAAGTCGATCAAAATCGATCCCAAATTGCGCCTGGACGAAATCATCGCCCTGGCAAACCTGGCGCGCCGTGTGAATTTGGATGAGGACGTCACCTTTCGGGTCATTGACGAGTCATGCACCCTCTTCAAAACGACGCCTGACCAGATGCAAATCTTGATCCCCTTGCGCGATGAAATGCGCAGAGTGCGCGACGAGGTTTTCGGCTTGCAGATGACCAATGGGGACATTGAAACTCTGGCCAAAGAAACCGCCACAATTTCCGTATTGAACGGTACCCAAACGGTAGGATTGGCTTCCACCACCAGTCAATTTCTTGAAGCCAATGGGTTGCCCGTTGCTGCCTACGACAACGCCGACCGCCAGGACTACGACACCTCGCTGGTGATCCTCAACCGCGACAAGCCGATGACAGCGCAGCACATTCTCTCACTGCTCAAGCTGCCGCAATCGGCGGTTGTCCACGGTAACAACCCCACCGCCGCATACGATATCGTGATTATCCTGGGCGCGGACTATGGGGAGAGGTAGAGAATCTATCTCTCTGGCCGTCCCAGTGGCTGCATAATGATGTAATTGAACCCGTTCATCGGGATGTGCTCCACCAGCGCGTAGTGCTGCCCGATGGCGGCGAGCACCGGCGGCGGGTAGAACTGCGCCCGCATAATCACCAGGCCAAACGCCTCGCGGCGGATCATCGCTTCCAGTTCACTCGTATCCAGCAGACCGTTGTTATACAGATTGAGCAACTGGGTGGGATTCGTGATCACCGGCTTGCCCGCCAGCATCGTGAACGCTGCTTCCTCGCTGAAGACCGGCAAATCCGTGCCCCGCACGTAGGCCATGATGCGCGCGCCGCCTTCGTAGTCGCGCGGCAGCATAAAATGGCCGACTTGCGTGTAGCCCACCGCATCGTAGTACGGATAATCGGCATACGCCGACTGCCCGGCGACGCCCAGAACGCGCGCGACCGGCCCCCAGAACGGCCCCTCGGTCGGCAGGTGCAGCATCCGCGTGGATTGGATCAGGAACAGCAGCGGGATCAGTATTGCCAGATACCCCTGCCACTGCGGGCTACTGAATCTGTGCTGTGGCCGCTCTCCGACCGCGCCACTCCTTGCGACGACATCCCGCAGCTTGCCCAACGCGAACCCGCTCAGGATGATCGCCGCCGCCACCGACGTGACCCAGTACGCCTCCCCTGCCCCCCATTTGCCCGACATTACGCCGGTGCCGAGTGCGAAGATCAACCACAGTGTATAGACGGAGAGCGACCCGAAGTAGGCCTCGTAGATCACCATACCCACCGCCAGGATGATGAACACGGTATGCACTTTGAACCACGCGCGCGTCAACGCGATCAACTGCGGCAACATATACTCGTTCACGTTGGCCGAAATGGTGTTGACCCACCACTGCCCGTTCGTCGCCCGGTTGATGCCCAGGAACACCAGCCCGAAGAGCGCGCCAAACACGACCACGCTCACGAGCGCGCGTTTGGGATGGCGCAGCAACAAGTAGCCGAACACCGCCGCCGCAGTGAAAACCGCCAGTTGCTTGGCGTATCCCGCCAGGAACAAACAAACCAACCCCAGCACCAGATTGCGCTTGCCGTGCCGCGGGTTTTCCGCGTCTGCGATGAAGAACACGCACACCGTCTCGAAGAACACCATCGTCAGGTGTTGGCGACACAGCGGACCGATGTGGTAGACGAAGTTCGAGGCCGTGTACGCCAGCCCGCTCATCAGGGGGATGAAGACCCCGCCCGTGCGCCGGCGCACCGTCCATCCGATGGTGAACGCCGTCAACAGCGTGATGACGAACGAGAGGACGCGCCCCGAAAGCAAGGTCTGCCCGAAGAACGGGAAGAGCAGGATGTTGAGGATGTGAAAGACCGGCGGGTAGTTCGACGAGTAGAACGGGTACACGCTGCTGTCGCGGTAGGGCCACTCGCCCCGGCTGTGCAGGACGGCGTCGTACAGCTCGAAACTCTCGCCCTGGTCATAGTCGTAGGGCCAGCGGAAAAGCTCGGCGGCGTAAGCGACGTAGACGCCCAGGTAAGCCAGGAACGCCAGCAGCGCCAATGCCGTCAGGACGCGCCCAACCCAAAACGAGGCGTTGTGGCCGGTCTCTGACCGTGCCCCCCGCCGGTAGCGCGGTTCGCCTTCGGCAGCAGGCGCATCCCCCAACCGCAGCAGCGGAACACCGCACAGGGCGAGCATCACGCCGCCCGCCAGCAGCGCCCCTTCGACCGGCCCAATGCCCGACCATGCGCCCCCGCCCAGCCGCCCGACGATCAACAGCAGCGCATCCGCGCCCAGGCCGGTGACAATGAGGAAAAGGCCGAGTTGTTTTTTCGTAACCGGTCGGGTCAATGCCATTACGACAGTTCTTCCAGAAATTCGTGCAGGTTGTGGCGCACAGCGTAGGCGGCGGCTTCGGCGCGGTTGGTCAATCCGAGTTTGGAGAGGATGCTGCTCACGTAGTTGCGCACCGTCCCCTCACCCAGGAAGAGCGACTTGGCAATCTCTTTGTTGGTGCGCCCCTCGGAGACCAGGCCCAGCACGCGCAATTCTTGCTCGGTCAGATCGCTGAACGCGGCGGCCTGCTCCTGGCGGGTGGCCTGCCGAACACGCGCCAGCACACGCTGCGTCACCGCCGGATCGAGCAACGCCTCGCCCTGGCCCACCCGCTGGATGGCGCGGATCAGCTCATCACCGCCGCCCTGCTTGAGCACGTACCCCGCTGCGCCCGCGCTGATGGCGTCGAACAGCATCTCGTCCTCGGCGTAGGAGGTGAGCATCAGAACCTCGGTGTTGGGCAGGTGCATCTTGATCTCACGACACGCCTCGATGCCGTTCTCGCCGGGCATGCGGATGTCCATCACCACCACGTCGGGGCGATGTTGCACGGCTTTCTCCACGGCCTCTTTGGCCGAAGCGGCCTCGTCCACCACCACAAAGTTGGCCTGGTTGCTCAACAGCGAGCGCAGGCCCAACCGCACGACTTCGTGATCATCTACAATCAAAATCCGTAGCGTCATTTTTGCCTCCCCGGAAAGTAACCACGGAGATACAAAGGACACAGAGTATCAGTCAAAGCCTGCAAAAGTCTCAGCCGGGACACCTCGTGAGACTTTTGTGGTCTGGCTCCTGCTTAAATTTCGATCTACTGAGACTCAGTAGAGCCAATTTTGCCTGGTCTGGATCGCCAGATCCAGACCAGAACGGGGATCTGACGATCCCCTTGGAGCATTTTTGGATCTACTGAGTATCTTTTTTATGATTGCTCTGTACGCTCCGTGTCTCTGTGGTATGGAAATTTTAATATGGTACGGTCAGGTGAAAGGTCACGCCTTCGTTGGGCGCGCTTTCGATACGCAGCGTGCCGTCCAACAGGCGCACCCGTTCGCGGATGTTCCGCAAGCCGTGCCCCTTGCTCACCTGCAGCGTCTCCATCCCCACGCCATCGTCGGAGATGGTGAGGTCCAGCGTGTTCTCGTTATATTGTAGCACAACCTTCACCCAACGCGCTTTGGCGTGACGGGCCGTATTCGCCAGCGTCTCGCGCACGATCTGGAAGATGTGCCGCCGCCGTTCCATCGATACGATCTCTACCGGCGCGCCTTCAACCTCGAATTCGGTTTCCAGCAGCGTGTTGATGTGGAAGTCGCGCAGCAGGCGCTTGATGCCCGATTGCAAGTCGTCGTCCGGCATATCGCTGCGCAGATCGAAAATGTAGCGGCGGATGTCCTGGATCGTCTCGTTCAGATTGTCCATCACGCGGCCCAACTGCGCCTGCGCGCGCATGGGGTCGATGGGGATGACGGGCTGCACGCTTTCCAGCAGCAATCCGGCGGCGTAAATGGATTGGATGATACCGTCGTGCAGGTCGCGCCCGATCCGCTCGCGGTCCACGGCCAGCGCCTGCAGGCGTTCCACGCCTTCGATCCACCGCTCGATTTCGAGTTGCACCGTGTTCAATGCGCGGTTCAGGCCCAGGGTCAACCCTACTCCCACCAGCACCCACGTCCACTCAATGGCCACCGCCCGTAAGTCGCGGTAAGGGGCCAGAAACGCCGGAGTCGGCAGATACAGCAGCACGTGCAAAACCCCCAACAAGCCCGCCGAAATTTCCACCAGGCGTAAGTAGGGCCGGATGCGGCGGCGCAGCGTCGCTTCCAATGTCTGGTGGCTTTGCCGTCGCAATCCAATCGCTGCCAACAGCCCGCCGGGAAAGCCCAGCAGATAATGCGCGAGCGTGTTGCTCCATTCGACGATCGACGCGCGCTGGGCAGGCCAGGCCAGCCACGCGCCCACGTATCCGCCGATCCACAGCCCCTGGAGGGCGATGAGCCAGCGCCTTCCATGAATGCGCAGTGTCTCTTCCGGCAGAAAGGTCTGGATCCCCAGCGCGATGAGGAAAATGTAGCCTCCCCCCAGCACTATCGGCCGGGCAAAGGCGGGCAGCGGCGACGCCGGCGGGACGATGCCGGCAAAGAGATCGTACCACGCGACCAAAGCCTCACAAATGGCAAACAAGCCCACCCAGTATAACCGGCGTGCCAACAAAATACGTTGACTGCGGTTTTGCAGAAAGAGTACCGTCAGGCTCAGGGTGAAGAAGCTCAAACCGTGCAGGAAACGTCCGATAATGATTCCGCTGCTCATAAAGGCATCCTTATGGCCAATACGTTGCCGTCCACTCTTCCAGCAATTCCGCCGTGGCGCGGGTGAGCCGCCAGCCATCGGCGGTACGCACCGTCGCCCATTCGGTATTCCACAGGCGACCGATGATCATCCCGCCTTCGTTATCCCAGGATGTGACCATCGCCGCGACGCGGGCGCTGTTTTCGGATTCCGTGCCGGGGATAATGTGGACGCTGCCTACCCCTACCTGCACCGTGGTGGCGAAGCCGTGCGCCCACGTTTCGTAGGTGCGTCCTTCCTGGGGGGATAAGAGGCTGTACGCGCCCGGCAAATCGCGGTCGTCGAGCGCCAGATAGAAGGAAATCACCGCATACTCCGGCTTGTGCGTGGGATACGTCTGCGGGCGGTTCAAGGCATACCAGCCGTAACGGTCAGAGGTCCAGCCGTAGGTTTGTTCCTCCCAGGTGAAGATCACGTACCAGGCCAGACTCGGCGCGTTGCGCTCGCGGTAGCCCTCCCAAATTTCCTCTTCGAGGTCGCCGTCGAGGTTGACGAAGCGCACGCCGGCATCCCCGGAGAAGAACCCCAGGCGGCGATAGCCTTCACCGTTCCAGGCGAAGAGGTGTAGCAGCGTTTCATTCCGGTCCGCATGGCCGAAGATGGCGATCTCCGGCATCCCGTCGGCGTTGACGTCCCGCACTTCGACCTCGCATGTAGGGTACTGGCCCAGGCCGACATCCGGTTTGCCATCTTCGGGAGATGCCGGTTCCAGCGGATAATAGCCGTCGGTAGTCAGGACGAAGGCGCTCAGGCGCGGCGGGGTGGTGTTTTGATGCGCCACGCCCAGCCATTCCGGCGTGCCGTCTCCGGTGGTATCCTCATAGCGCAGGCAGATCAGCGTCGCCTCTCCGACGGCAGTTCCTACAGCCACCCGTCCTGCATCTGCCAGGTTGCGGATGGCGGTCACGTCAGGGGTGGGGATGGGGGTCGATGTGGGTGTGGGCGTGGGTGTAGCGGTAGCCGTCGGGGTGGGCGGGACAGGCGAGGGAACAACGGTCGCCGTCATCGTGGCGGTGGGCACAGGGGGCGGCGCGGCCACGAATGGCAGTTCCGGGGAACATGCGGCGACCACCGCGAGGATCAGGCCAATCCACAGCCGGTGCCGGCATCGCATCGGTATAAAACGAACTTGAAGATTTCGCCACATAACTGTTACCTAACACAAAGGGCGCGAAGTACTCAGGACTTCGCGCCCTCTCTGTTCATCCTGACATGTCAATGAGCACGCGACGAATGAGTAACCCCTCGCGCTCAAGCCTGGCGGAGCCGGCGCGCTGCAAAGAAGACGACCATCAGCAGAAATGCCGCCGCCACCAACGCAACCTCACCCAGACCGGTATCGGGCGTGCGGGCAGGCGTCGTCGATGTCGTGCCCGATGTTGCCACGCGGGTGGGAGTAGCCGTTGCGGCCTGCGTTGGGACGGGGGTTGGCGTGCGGCGCACGATGGCGGGCGTTGCCGTTGCCTGACCGGCTTCGCCTTCACCCGTTGCCCCTGCTTCCGGCGTCGCGGTTGGTTTGATGACCGGCGTAGGGGTAAACGTGGCGGTTGGCTTTGGTGTGGCCGTCGGCTCTGGGGTGGCCTGTTCTTCCGGCTGTACCTCTACGACCGGCGTATCTTCAGTGACGGGGGCTTCAGCTTCTAGCGTGGGGACTTCTGTAGGCAATGCCAAAGCTGCCTGTTGGCGTGCCTGCATCTTCGGGTTGATGACCAGCGCCCAGACCCCAAACGCAACTAACGCCAGCGCCAGCAGCCCACCCATAACGATGACGGCAATGAGGAAAGTCTTGTTTTGCTGTTCCCCGGTATCCTGTTCTTGCTCTTCTTCTTCCTCGTAAAGATTATCGGTTCCTAATGTATCAAACAGGTCATCAGCCATGCGCTTTCCTCCTTAGGTATGTATCAGGTCTGTGCGATCCTATTAGTGTATCAGTCTATCTCTCTTATTCTATCCCCAAATGTAAACTTTGCAACAAATGGTCTAATATTGCACCGCCGAGCACGCAGAATTCGCAGAGACTCGGTCGATCTAATTTTGCCTGGTCTGGATTGCCAGATCCAGACCGGGAATGGGAGCGACCGTTCTTTTATTGTGCCGCAGTGACCAGGGGGGATTGTTGGCTAATGCGGGGGGAATTGAAAAGCGGCGGCACATAACGCGCCGCCGCTTTTTTTACAGTTCTTCATCAGCGTAGAGTTGCCGGATTTCCTGATACAGCGCGTGGACGTGTTCAATGCGGCCTTGTTTGACGTACAGCCGCGCCAGATCAAGGTAGGCAGAAGTGAGTTTCTCTTGCGCAATGGCCGGTTGCAGGGAGCCGATGGAACTGGTATCTCTGAGCCAGAAGCGCAACGCTTCTTTGTAGCAGGCCACGGCGGCCTTGAGGTTCTCTGCCGGATCGCCATCCTTGAGCTGCATATAGATGTTGCCCAGTTCGAGCTGGGTCTGGGCATACTCAAAGGGGGCGTGCTCCAGGGTGTAGACGGTGAGCACGGCCTTGTAGCACGCAATCGCGCGGCGCAGGTTCACCGAGCGTTTCTCGGCCTGCCAGCCACCCGGCAGGGCCGCGTAACTCTTCCCCAGTTTGAATTGGAGTTCGGCATACCCGGAAGACGTCCGCCCTGCCCCCTGTCCGACATCGCGGGCTGCAATGTAGACTTTGAGCGCCTGTTGGTAACAGGCAATGGCTTTTTGCAAGTTCTCACCGCGTTTGCCCTCGGTTAAGGCGATGTAGGTGTTGCCCAGGTTGTTTTGCACCATTGCGTAGGAGAGCGGGGCCGTTTCGGCAGTCCAGAATCGCGCGGCTTCGGTGTAGCAGGCGATGGAGCGGCGCAAGTTGGTATCATCGCCGACCGGCGACAGGCGGGCATAGGCGTTACCCAGGTTGTTTTGCACCATCGCATAATCTGTCGGTGCAGTGTTGGGCGTGTAAATCTTGAGCGCCTCCTGGTAAGCGGCGATCGCTTTTTGGGTGTTTTTGACCTCGTCACCCTCTGGCAGTTGGATGTAGGAGACACCCAGGCTGTTGTACAACGCGGCCTGGGTCTTGCGATCACCCAGATGGGCGCAGGCGGCGATGGCCTGTTCCAGCCAGAGGATGTTCTGCGTCCAGCGTTTGCGCTGCGTGTGATAGATGTCCATCAGCGCGGCGAAATCGCGCACAAAAGCCCATTTGCCGGTCGCCAGCGCCCCTTCCCAGGCAGCCTGGATGTTGGGATAGAGCCTGTCCAGCACTTCCAGCGCTTCATTGGACTCCGGCCCTTGCAGGCGTAGAATTTGCTCGTAGGCCAGCGTGAGGTAGTAGCCGGCCATCCGGTGGGTGAGGACTTCAAAGCGCTCCCAGTTTTCGCGGGTGCGCCACAAATTGAGCAGATATTGGCGGACGGCTTTGTGGAAGACATAGCTGCTCGAGGTTTGCGGGCGGGCGAGCTCGGCAGCGACCAATTGCGAGAGGGCGACGATGGCTTCGGCTTCATTCTTGCCGCTGAGGAGGATGAACAGGCGCATATCGAACTGCGCCGGCAGGGCGCAGATGCGCGCGGCTTCGGCGACCTCCGGCGGCAATGCCTTGAGCGTCATATCCACCCACACGCGGACGGCTTCCTCGCCATATCCGCCTGTGCCGAACCATCCCGTGCCTTGCCCGATCAAGCTCATACGTCCTCTTCCGCCACGAATGTCACCCATTCACACGAATTTTTGTTGTTCCTGCCGGGTGTGAATTTGGGAAAAAATGTATGGAATACCTTAATTATAGGCGATGCGCGTTCGCGCCGCAATAGGAGAATGGGACTATCCAGGAGCTTATCATTCTCGTCGCAATTCCTATATTACGGGTGATTCCCCATCTCTCACCGCAGAGCCCGCTGAGGCCGCAGCGTGATATGGAGAAGGCTTTCTCTGCGCGCCTGGCGACCTCTGCGGTGAATAAACCCGCGCGCATGGTGCACCATTGTGGATAATCACCGGCCATATTAGCTTCGAGCGGATCGCCAGATCCGCGTTTTGGTTATCGCAGCTTAAAACGGGGAACTGGCGTTCCCCTCGGAGCGAGAGTGATCAGGGTGTGTTTCCAATGCGTTGAAAATCCAGAGCTGGCGCGGTCAGAGACCGGCCAGAGCACGCTGGGGCCGATCTCCGACCGCGCTTCCAACTGAGCCAGAGCTTCGGGAAGTTATACTTTACGAACCCTTAGCGTGGCGGGCTACGCGATAGGGGCAAACGTGCGCATACTCACCGTAGAATCGAATTCGGTGAACTCACCGGTCACGGTAAACAAAATGCGCTCGCAGATGTTGGAGACCCGGTCGGCAGCGCGTTCGAGGTTGTGCGCCACCCATAACAAATGGCTGGCCTGATCGAGACAGGTTGGGTCGGCGATGATGTAGGTGAGTAACTCCGCGTAGACCTGGTTGTAAAGCGCATCCACTTCGTTGTCGAGGCATGGTATGGTTTTGGCGGCTTCTGCATCGCGCATGATAAAAGCAGTCAAAGCGCTCTGTAACATCGACAGGGCTTTCTCGGCCATCAGGGGGATATCCATCAACGGTTTAAGTAACGGCTGTTCCCCGATCAGCACGTTGATTTTGGCAATACCCTTGGCATAGTCGCCGATGCGCTCCAGTTCGGTTGCAATCTCGAGGATAGCTGCAAGCGTGCGCAAATCGCTTGCCACCGGCTGGTGTAGCGCGATCAAGGTTAACGCCTGCCCCTCGATGGCATAACGTCTGGCGTTGATCTCCACATCGCGCTCGATGAGCCGCTTTGCGCCGGCGAGGTCGCGGCGTTTGAGAAGCTCAATGGACGTCATCAGCGCCTCTTCAACTATGCTCCCTAGAATCAGGATTTGATCCTCGAGTGATTTTACTTCACGCTCGAGTGTTTTTCTGGGTATTGTCATGATGGCCTCAATTGAACGAGGTTTTCACTACCCGAACCGTCCGGTGATGTAATCTTCGGTGATCTTCTTTTCGGGATTGGTGAACAGCTTTTTGGTCGCGCCGTACTCGATCAAAATCCCTGCGCGGTCGCGTTCGTCGAGTGAGAAGAACGCGGTGTAGTCCGAGACGCGCGCGGCCTGCTGCATATTGTGCGTCACCACAATGATGGTGTAGTTTTTCGCCAGTTCTTGCATCAGCTCCTCGATGCGCAGGGTGGCGATGGGGTCCAAAGCCGACGCCGGCTCGTCCATGAGGATGATGTCCGGCTTGACGGCGATGGCGCGGGCGATACACAACCGCTGCTGCTGCCCGCCGGACAGCGACAAGCCGCTCTGCGTGAGCTTGTCCTTCACCTCGTCCCACAGCGCCGCCTGCCGCAGCGCCTCGAACACCAGCTCGTCCATGTTGCCTTTGTAGCCGTTGATGCGCGCACCCCAGGCCACGTTCTCGTAGATACTCTTGGGGAAGGGATTCGGCTTCTGGAAGACCATACCGATGCGCCGGCGCACCTCTACCGGATCGATATCGGGGTCGTAGATGTTGACGGCGTTGTAGAGAATTTCCCCCTCGGTGCGCGCTGTGGGCACCAGCTCGTTCATCCGGTTGAACGCCCGCAGCATCGTGCTCTTGCCGCAGCCCGACGGCCCGATCAACGCGGTGATCTTTTGCCGTGGGATATTCAGGTTGACATCCTTGACGGCGAGAAAATTCCCGTAGTACACGCGCAGATTGCGCGCTTCGATGGCGTATTTTCCATTGCCAGGGACAGATGAATCTGTTGAAGATGGTTGTGTTCGCATAGCCATTAATCTAACCTCCGGCTGAAACGATTGCGCAGGAGCACAGCACTGGCGTTGAGTGAGAGCAGCAGCAGCACGAGGACGATGATGGCTGCCGCCGCGATGTTGCGAAAGACATCCTGCGGGCGGGACGTCCATTGATAAATCTGAATGGGCAGCGTGGTGAACTTGGAAAACGGCCCGTTGGGATCGATGTTGATGAAGGTCGATGCTCCGATCACCACCAGGGGCGCGGTCTCGCCCATGGCGCGGGAGATGGCGAGGATTGTGCCGGTGAGAATGCCGGGCAGCGCGTTGGGCAACACGTGATGCCACACCGTCTGCCATTTGGTCGCCCCGATGCCAAAGCTCGCCTGCCGCAGTGAGGAAGGCACGGCGCGGATGGCCTCCTGCGCGTTGATGATGATCACCGGTAGAATCAGCAGCCCAAGGGTCAGACCAGCAGAGAGGATCGTGCGCCCGTTCGCCGTCGTGGGGTCGGTCACATAGCCCAGCAGCGCGCCGCTGGTCAATGGTTCGAGCGCGCGCACGAAAATCGCCAGTCCCAACATCCCATAGATGATGGACGGCACGCCGGCCAGGTTATTGATGTTGGTGCGAATAATGCGGTTGACCACACTGTCACCCGCGTATTCCTCAAGGTAAATCGCACCGCCCACACCGATGGGGAAGGCGAACAGGATGGCAATCCCCACCGTCCACAGCGACCCTAGAATCGCCGTGCGCACACCCGCGCTTTCGGCTTTGGCCGATTGCGGGTTGCGGATGAACTGGCTGTTGAGCCAGCTCTTGAATTGCAGTTCAGCTTTGGGATACGAGGTCGCAGCTTCGGCCTTGACCTGCGCGCTGCGAAAGAGCGAATCTTGCAACGACCATTGTTTCACCACGCGGGGCTGCACCACGCGCTCCAGCACCAGATTGTACACGTCCAGACGCTCGCGTTCCGCTAACGGTATCTCGCTTTCCAGGCGGCGATACAGCCCGGCGGAAATATTCTCCCGCAGAATGCGTATCAGTTCTTCTTTCGGTAAGTCTTCCAACGGCACGCCGTTTACCGCCAGCGTGTCGGGATCCACTTTGTTTTCGACCGCCGCGTAGCCGAACGCGCCGTTTATAATGTTCAACAACAGCGTGGTGAGCACGATGATGCCCACGATTGTCGAAACCTGGAAAACCAGCAGCCACGCCCATCCCACGCGATGGCGGTGCGCCAGATTCGGTGTAAAACCGGCGGTGTCCAGATGGATGGTGTCCTTATGGGCGTGCGATTTCATTCGTATTCCTCCCGGAAACGCTTGACGATGTGTTGGCTGAGGATGTTCAGCCCCAACGTGATGAAGAACAGCATCAAACCGATAGCGAAGATGCTGTTGTAGTCAATCGAATCGTAGCTCAAATCGCCGCCGCTGATGCGGACGATGTGCCCGGTCATCGTCTCGGCGGCCTTGAAGGGATTGAAGGTGAAGGCCGGCCCCGCGCCTGCCGCAATGGCGACGACCATCGTCTCGCCAATCGCGCGCGACGCCGCGACAATGAACGCCGCCGCGATCCCCGACAGCGCCGCCGGCACCACCACTTTCACTGCCGTTTCCAGCCGTGTCGCGCCCAGCCCGTAGGCCGCCTGGCGCAGCGATTGCGGCACCGCGCTCAGCGCGTCCTCGGCCATCGAACTGACTAGTGGCAGAATCAAAATGCCGATGACGATGCCGGCCGAGGCCGTGTTGTAGATTTCTACCCGGTTCACGCCAAAGATGGCGCGCAATAAGGGCGTCATAAACATCAAGGCAAAATAGCCGTACACCACGGTGGGGATGGCGGCCAAAACTTCGAGCAGCGGTTTGAGGACGCTGCGCACGCGAGTGGAGGCATACTCGCTCAAGTAGATCGCCACGCATAACCCCAGTGGCAGCGCGACCACGACCGCTGTGAGCGACGTCATCAGCGTCGCGTTCACCAAAGCCCAGATACCGAACTTGCCGACCTGCGGATTCCACTCCGTCTTGGTGAAGAACTCGGCCAGCGTCACCCGCCGCGCCGTTTCAATCTCGACGCCTGCGGCGTGCGGCTCGGCGACGGTGTTCTGTTGCCCGCGCAGGACCGTCACCACATCCCCTCGAACGTCGATCACGGTCATCACTTCGGAGCGAACGCGGATGTCGTTACCGATGCTGAGCGCCATCCCCGTTTCGGTCATCTTGAAGGTCGTCTGCTCGGCATCCATCGCCTCGACCAGCGTGCGGTTGGTCTCTTCCCACTGCTGGCGGGTGAAAAAGAGCAGCGATTCTTTGCCCAGTTCATAAACGATGCCGAGTGTTACCAGGATCGAAAGCGCGCCACACAAGAACAAAAACCCCTGGATCAGGGATTCCGAAATGCGTGGGCGCTTGCGCAGGGCAGCTCGATGCGCCACCATCTCGTTCGGATATGTGCCGGTTTTCACTTGACTAACCATAAGCCTCCGTTTCGTGTTCACTGTATCTTTTCAGGGAGACGTTGATGGGTACTTCTGTACCCATCAACGTCTTTTCTGCTCTTTGTTACCGCTGATCCAAACTTTGTGTCAAAGTCTATTGCATTGCAGCAAGCCAGGCTTCCTGGGCCGCCGCCAGGACCGCATCGCTGGCGGGGAAGTAGCCCACATCCACAATTTCTTCGTTGATGTAGGTGAGGAAGAAGTTGATGTAGGCCGCCACCTGGGGCTTCTCCTGCATAATCCTGGCGTCGGAGTAGAGGAACAGCGGGCGGGCCAGCACGTAGGAGTTGTCCTCAACGCTTTCAGCGGTGGGGGCGACGCCGTTGATGGAGAGCGCCTTGAGCTGGCCGGCATTCTCGGCGTAGTAGGCGTAGCCGAAGTACCCGACGGCGTAGGGGCTGCCCAGGACGCCCTGCACCAGCACGTTGTCATCCTCGCTCAACTGCGTGTTGGCGGCGGTGAGGTGCGGCTCTTTGTCCTTGGCGAAGACATGCTCGACGAAGTAATCGAAGGTGCCGCTATCGGTGCCGGGGATGAAGCGCAGGATGTTCTCGTTCGGCCACTCCGGGCGCACATCCGACCACTTGACGGCGGTGTTGCCGAAGATCATCGCCAGTTCTTCGACGGTCACGTCGGTGACGAAGTCATTCTGTTGGCTGACGACGACGGCCAATGCATCGGTGCCGACGCGGAACTCAATGGGCGTGCGACCGATGGCGGCGCAGGCCTCCTTCTCGGAGTCCTTGATGGCGCGGCTGGCGTTGGCGACGTCGGTCTCGCCGGTCTTGCAGAAGCGCTCGAACCCCGCGCCGCTGCCGATGCTGTCAATGGTGATCTGGCCCTTGAAGCCTTCGTCATAGAACCGCTCGGCCATGCGCTCGGCCAAGGGGTACACCGTCGAGCTACCGGCGGTCACCACGTTCCCGCTCACTTCCAGCGGGTTCACTTCGGGCAGTAGTTGCGGCTGGGCGGGGGTAAGAGGGGCCGCCTCTGGCGCTTTCGTCGGTTCGGGAACCTTGGTTGCCTCAGGCGCCTTGGTTGGTTCGGCCGCCTTGGGGGCCTCGGTGACAACCGGCGCCGGCGTGGGCGTAGTTTTCTGCCCACAAGCCGTGGCTACGAGTGCCACCAAAATGAACAAAACAAACAATGTGCGACGCATAGTAATCTCCTCCTGATTGTAATTTTGGTTTATTCTTGAATCGCAAACGGATCATAACACAGCAAAGTTAAAGGGATTTCAACATACGGTTAACGTTGTGTTAAATCCGGTTTACCCAGTTTACCCTTCAAATCGGTATCCAAGACCGCGCACGGTGACAATCCGGGTAGGATTATCCGGGTCCGGCTCGATTTTGCAGCGCAGCCAGCGAATGTGAACGTCTACCGTGCGGCTATCGACGCTGTAATCCCAACCCCACACATTTTGCATCAACTGGGTACGGGAAAGGACCTGGCCTTTGTGCTGCGCCAACGAAACCAGGAGTTCGTATTCTTTGGGCTTAAGCGAGAGTTGCGTACCGTTCAACAGCACTTCACAGCGATTCAAATCGATCTGCAGATTGTCGAAAAAGAGCGGGGGTTTCAAATCCAGAGAAAGCGGGACGGCCGGTAGCGACGTTTCACGCACCAGCCGGTCGCGGCGCAGATGCGCCTTGATCCGCGCTAACAATTCACGCATACTGAATGGCTTGGTGATGTAATCGTCCGCCCCAACCTCCAGGCCCACCACGCAATCCACTTCGTCGGTACGCGCTGTCAACATCACAATAGGGACGCTGCTCTCGCGGCGGACCAGACGACAGACTTCGAAGCCGTCTATGCCCGGCAGCATGATATCGAGGATGATCAAATCGGGGTTTTCGCGTTGGGTGATCTCGACGGCCTGCGGACCATCACCCGCCGCTAAAACCGTGTAGCCTTCTTTACTAAGGGTATAGGCTAACGTTTCGCGCAGCACCAGATCGTCTTCCACGATCAGGATTTTTTCGCTCATGCACGCTCTCCCTATGCTCCGACTTACAACCGTGTGGCGTCCTGAGGAAGTTACTTTTCATCTTCGCGCTCCCTCTTGCTCGACAAAGGCTTTGACGCGGGCGGCTATCTGATCGCGCACTTCGCGGAATTTCGCCAATTGTTCCTCCGGCGTCCCGACGAACGCTGCCGGGTCCTCGAACCCCCAATACTCACGGACGCCACCCCACGGATAGATCGGACATTTGGCCTCTGCGTTGCTACAGACGGTGATGAGATACCCAAGGTAGACTTGTTTGTCGAAGTATTCCTCGATCAGGCTCTTGGCGCGATGCCCGGCGGCGACCAAATCTATCCCGACTTCCGCCATCACCTGCAGGGTATAAGGATGAATCGGGGCCGGTTCCAGCCCGGCGCTGTGCGCCTCGAAACGCTCGCCGCCATACAGCCGCAGAAAAGCCTCTGCCATCTGGCTGCGCGCTGAATTCTGCGAACAGAGGAACAAGACCCGTACTTTGTTGCTGTTCACAAGATACCTCCCTCAACGTAGATTTGTTCCACCTTTAGCATAACGCACGATGTTTAACGGATGTTTACCAGGATGTTAACGATAGGTTAAGGGTCTTAAATTTGCAGTTAGCGCAAAAGCTGCAAGGTAAGTGCCCTTGAGTTTGTTAACATATCCTTAACAATTTGTGTATCACTCGTTAACCTTATCCCTTTACAATCGATGCTATTTTCAGCTATGCGGAAGCTGTGCGGCTCGCCCCAGAGGGTGGCGTAGGGGGCCTGCTCTGGGTAGGCATCGGTGTGGTGGCGCTTGCGCTTGGCAGCGGCACGTTCTTGTGGTTCAAAAAAATGGCCACCTGTTGATGAGCAGCGAAACCACGCCCCCTCTGTATTCGTAAATTGTACGGGACAGGGTAACGGCAGGGAGATAAAAATGCAGAAAATAGCCATGCGATCAGGTCAGACGCTCCAATGGTGCCAACTCAATATGTTCAAAATGGAATACGAGCTGCGCGCCGGTGCAGAACTGGTTGCCACGCTGTGCTTCCGCAGTTCCTTTGGCACGCTGGCGACCGCGCAGAGCACCGACGGTTGTTAGACATTCAAGAGGATGCCTGAGTGAAACGTCGCATATTTTTGTTGTTCCTACTGTGTGGATTGTGGCTGACCGGCTGCGGTCGGCTGGCGGAGCGACGGGCTGCGCGCACGCCGGTGTCCCTTTCGCCCGGCGACGTAACCTGCACGCTGACCTACGACGGGCGCGAGCGTTCGTATATCGTCCATGTCCCGCCTGGCTACGATCCGGCGCGTCCGACGCCGGTGGTGTTGGTCTTTCACGGCGGGGGCGGCAACGCGGAAAATGCCCGGATGATGACCGGCTTCGACGCCGGCGCCGATGCCGCAGGGTTCATCGTCGTCTATCCGAACGGGACGGGGCGGCGGTCAGACCGGCTGCTCACCTGGAACGGTGGGCGCTGCTGCGGTTATGCGATGGAGCAGAACGTGGATGATGTGGGTTTTGTGCGCGCGCTGCTGGCCGATCTGGGACCCGTCGCCAATGTGGACGCGCGGCGCATCTATGCCACCGGCATGTCCAACGGGGCAATCATGTCCTACCGCCTGGCCTGCGAGCTGGCCGATGTGGTCGCCGCGATCGGCCTGGTGGCGGCGACGCAGAACCTCGACGCCTGCACGCCGTCGCGCCCGGCGCCGGTACTGCACATCCACGGCGACGCCGACATACACGCGCCCTACGCGGGCGGGGTCGGCGCAGAATCGCTGGTGGGCATCCCCTTTGAGCCGGTCGAGACGACGATAGCGTTCTGGGTGGGGAACTGACGTTCCCCTTGGAGCAAGAATCATAAGGCTGTGTTTCATTTCAGTAGAGGGGCACAGTCAGAGACCGGCCTTGGCGCGCTCTGGCCGGTCTCTGACCGCGCCAGCCCTGAGTCGCCCTCATTTTGAAATGCACCCCCGGTTTCAGTCTTGTTGACATTCAGAGCATATCAGTGTATCCTCATATTGCCAGTATGGGTTGCCTCTGGACTCAGAAAGTGACCTTCTGTGCGGTTTTGACGTCGGAGCTTTCACCATGTCGTCCATTCAGAAGAAAATTTGCCTGCTCGGTGATTTTGCCGTCGGAAAAACAAGTCTGGTGCGCCGCTTTGTCGAAGGTGTTTTTGATGAAAAGTATCTGAGCACCATCGGCGCGCACGTCAGCCGCAAGGTCCTGGCAGTGCGCGGTGTTCCCCTGACATTGCTGGTGTGGGATCTGGCCGGTGAAGAAAAGTTCACCAGGGTGATGCATAGCTACTATCGTGGTGCGGCAGGTGCGATCCTCGTGTGTGATTTAACGCGCGCTGAGACATTTCCTTCGCTAAAGGCCCATGCTCAGGCCTTCTGGAGTGTCTGTCCTCATACGCCCGTGATCGTTGTGGGCAATAAGGTTGATTTGTTGGAACAGCGCGTCATCACCGACGCGGAACTGGCCGAGGTCGCCGCACAATTAAACGCTTTCTGGCTGACCAGTAGTGCCAAAACCGCTGAAAACGTGCAGGAACTGTTCGAGCAGCTTGGAGGACAGCTTCTCGCCCAGCCAAATTAGTGGATGGTATGTACCGATGAAGAAAGGAGCATAGACGATGGCAGATCAAGTTCCCCCAATCCCCCAGACATTTCCTGAAAAAAAGGCCGCCCCGCCACCGGCAGCGCCTGCAAGTGGCGAACTCGAACGTGTGCGCGAAATCATCCTTGGCCCCGACCTGGCCCGCCAGCGGATCCAGGGCGCGGAAGTCGATCGCTTGCGTCAAGTCATCTTCGGTGAGCAGATGGAGGAGTACGAACGGCGCTTTGCCGATGTGCGCCGGGAAATGGAGCGCATCATCTCCGATATGCGGATGGTGCAGGATTCCGTCGCCGAGTTCGAGAAGAGCCAGACCAAACGCATCGAAGCCCTGGAACGCGACATGCGCCGCGCCCACGACGAACTGCGCCGCGACGTGGATCGTCTCGGCAGCCGCGAGGCGGCCTTGCAGCAACTGATGACCCGCGCGCAGCAACAAGACCTGCAAAACAAGGCCACACAAGAAGCGCTTCAGGAACTTCGCGCTGCCCAGACCCAACACGAGAACGAGGTGCGCACCCTCAAATCCCTGCTTGGCGAAAACCGCGACCAGCAAGAACGCCGCCTCGATAGCCTCAAGCGCGAAGTGCGCCAGGCCGAAGACGACCTGCGCGCGGAACTGCGCCGCGTCACCGACCGGCTCGGTGATCAGAAGACGGACCGCAAGGCGCTGGCCGCGATGCTGATGGAAGTCGCCACGCGGCTGGAAACCGGCAGCACCGTGACCGGGCTATTGGAGGGATTGACCTCGGCCGCTAAGGACTAAGTCGATGTCGTTTACGCCGCCGATCCAAGACGAGGACGCGGAAAGCGCGGGCCTGCGCGAGCTGCGTAACGTCATCCTCAAGCCGGGAGCACTGGTCGATAAGATCAGTCCGGTCATTGCGGATGTGCTCACAGAGCAAATCAAGCACTCCGGCGATGAGATTGCCCAGGCCATTGCCCCCATTATCGGCGAAGCGATCCGGCGGCAGGTTTACAGCGCCCGCGAGGACATCATCGACGCGCTTTACCCCATCATCGGCCAAACGATCAACCGCGCTGTCACCGAGGCCCTGCGCGACCTGGCGCGCACTGTCGATCAGCGCGTGCGCCAGAGCATCAGCCCGCAGAGCGCATTCAGACGTTTCAAGGCACGCTTGCAGGGCGTCTCTGATGCCGAATATGCGCTCAGGGAGGCGCTCCCCTTTACGGTCAACGAGATTTTCCTTATTCAGCGCGACTCTGGGGTGTTGATTCACCATATCACGCGCGATCCCGCAGCGCCGCCGGATCGTGACCTGGTCAGCGGGATGCTGACTGCGATCCGTGACTTTGCGCGCGATGCCCTCGGCGATCAGGACAGCGGCGAACTGGATGCTATCGATTACCAGGCGCAAAAAATCCTTCTGGAAGCGGGCGGTGCGGTATACCTGGCTGTGGTCATCGAGGGGGTCGAGCCGCCGGGTTTTCGCCAGCAGATGCGCGAAGTCCTCACCAAACTTCAGGAAGGGCACTACGCTGACCTCAAAACTTACGACGGCAGCGACGCGGAGATTACCAAAGTTGCCTCGCGTTTGATGTCCGGACTTTCATCCGCGCCGTCGGAGAAGCCACGGGGGCCGCTCTCACTGTCGCAACGCCTGATCCTGATCACATTGATTTTGCTGGTGGTGCTGCCGCCGCTGCTCGGCTGTGGCTGGTGGATCTGGCATGTCGAAAACCGCCTGGCCTCTCTGGCTGTTTTGCCGCCTACCGCTATCGCGACGGCCACCCTCACACCTACCCCCACGGCAACGCCGACGTCTACGCCCACGCCCACCGCCACGCCCACGGCCACGGCTACACCGACGCCTACCGCTACGCCTACGGCGACCGCGACGGCGACCCCCACCTCAACGGCGACGGCAACACCCACACCCACCGCTACCGCCACGCCGACGGCCACGCCCACGCCTTCGCCTTACAGCGGTGTGATGATCGGCAACGTCTTTCTGCTCGATGCTCCCGATGGCGAACGCAGCGGCGCAGTGGCGCGTCTGGGCGACTACGTCGAAATCCTGGCGCAGTACGCTGACTGGCTCAGGGTGCGGGTCAAATCGGCCCAGCAAGCCGATGTCGAAATGGCCGGTTGGGTGCAGGCGCGCTGGGTCAGACTGCTCAAGCCTGTCCCCTCGGCTATTGTGACTCCCACGGTGGCGCCATGATCGATCTGGAATTTTGGCAGACTTTGCTGCGGGAGATGCACATTGCTTATGCTTTGTTGGATGGCGAGCTGCGGATCATTGCCCACGATGCGTTGTTTGCTGCGTGGGTGGCTGTTGAACGAGCCGGCCTGCTCGGTCAGCATATATTCGACGTGCTGCCGGAATTTTACGGGCAGGATATCCGCGCCGACTGCACCGGAAACGTCTCACCACCCACCGTGCGTGTCGAAAACGTGAATCGGCTTTCACCCTCTGGTGAAACCCGCTATTTCAACCTGATCCTCTTACCATGTAGCCAGGGCCTGGGGGCCGCATTTCTGGTCTTGATCGCCGATGTCACCGAGCAAGGGCGCTACATGCAGCAGTTGATGCAGAGCCGCAACGAGCTGCGTTTGCTCAGGCAGGAAATGTCACGGCTGAACGAGCAACTTGACTTCTTGCTGCGGCATTATGTCGCGCCCGATGTGGCCGAGGCGTTGGTCAAGGGAACGCTGCGCCCGGAATTGGGAGGCGAGCTGCGCGAGGTCTCTATCCTCTTTGCCGATGCCCGGGACTTTACTGCCACTGTGGAAACCATTCCCGCCGAGCGTGTGATGACCATCCTGAACGATTATTTGAGCGTCATCGTCGATGCGATCGATCATTACGGGGGTACGATCAACCAGTTCCAGGGGGACAATGTGATGGCGATTTTCAATGCCCACAACGATCAACCTGATCACGCGATGCGGGCGGTGCGGGCCGGGGTCCGCATCCAACAACAGCTTTTCTCCTACCAGACGCAACGTCCCGAAAGCGAGCGTTGGTTCCATTTTGGGGTTGGCATTGATACCGGCCTGGCTATTGTGGGGAACAGCGGCGCGCGCTGGCGTTATACCTACACTGCTATCGGCAACACCACCAACCTGGCGGCGCGGATCACCGCTGCCGTCCCTGCATACGAAGTGTGGATCAGCCAGAATACCCTCGATCAACTGGACGGGACATTCGACGTGACCCCACTTTCGCCGACATATTTCAAGGGCAAAGACAAACCTGTGGCGATTTTCCGGGTGGATGTTCCGCTGCCTGCCTGTGGTTGACAATTCAATTCAAGTAGTTATAATCTTGCCCGTAGGATGTTGTAAGGTTCCAAGCTCGTGTCTATATCGCAAACGTCTGGACTTACTGCCCAGGCGTTTTTCCTTATAAACGGCTTTGAACCTTGCGCAAGAAATACCATCAGTAACTGAAAGGAAGAAATAGAACAATGAGTGAGCGTGAAGTTGGTGTCGTCAAATGGTTCAATGCCGCCAAGGGCTACGGTTTCATTTCCCGTGAAGGTAAAGATGACGTGTTTGTGCATTATTCGGCGATCCAGAAGGAAGGATTCAAGACCCTGGATGAGGGGCAGCGCGTCGAATTCTCCGTCGAGAGAGGCGAGAAAGGGCTGCAAGCGACTAACGTCACGACGCTGTAATGCGCGGACTGTATAACTGCCATTGCGTATAAGCATACAAAAGGCCGTCCGGTGAACCGGGCGGCCTTTTTTGCTGTCGCCGCCGGACCTAATCCTTTTGTAGCTATTCAGCTCGAGCGGATCGCCAGATCCGTGTCTTATGAGCTTAAAACGGGGAACTGGCGTTCCCCTCGAAGCAAGGTAACTATTCAGCCTGAACGCAAATTTAGACAGGATTAACAGGATTTTCAGGATTTGGCAACAAAACAGGCCGAAAATCCTGTTAATCTTGTAAATCCTGTCAAAAAACTGGCTAGCCTGAACAGTTACCCGTGTCTTATGAGCTTAAAACGGGGAACTGGCGTTCCCCTCGGAGCAAGCATGATAAGACCCTGGAATCTGACCGCATAGCGTTGACATCCCTTTGAATGATGTTATCATTGCCTCGTTGTTAAGGGGTTAGTGATGGAAAAATTACGCAAGCAGAAGCCCATCTATACCGTTCTGATTGCCATCATCGTGGCAACCATTCCCTGCTATTGTCTGGGGTTTGTGGCGTTGGCTGTGCGGCCCACACCGCCGACGCCTGTGCCCACCGCCACACCGACGTTGACCCCCGCACCCGGCGCGACGAACACACCCTACCTCGTTGGCCCTGGCGGAGGCAATGACAACCGAACCTTGCCACCCACGCCGACGCAGTGGTTTCCACCCACACGCACGCCGACGCCTACGCCTTCGAACACGCCGACCATCACGTTGACGCCGACCGAGACGCCGACCGGTACGCTGCCGCCCACCGCCACCCCGACGCCGACCAGCACGTCTACGCCGACCGAACCCCCTACGCCGACTCTCACGCCGACGGTTAGCCCCACGCCGACGGATACGTCTACCCCGACGCCGACCGAGACGCCGACCGAGACGCCACCGACCGAGACGTTCACGCCAACGCCAACCGATACACCCACCACACCCTGAAAGGATACCTGTGGAATCAACTTTCGAATTGCTCAAGGCTTTCACCGAAGCGCCCGGCCCTTCTGGGCGCGAAAATGTTGTCCGCGACGCGATTGCTGCGCGCTGGACACCTCTGGCCGATGAGATTCGCGTAGACGCAATGGGCAGCCTGATTGCGTTGCAGCGCGGCAGCGGCCCGCAGCCACGCCCCGCCGTGATGGCTGCCGCCCATCTTGACGAGATTGGCTTGATCGTGACCGGCATCGAAGGCGACTTCCTGCGCGCGCATGCGCTCGGCGGCATCGACCGGCGCGTGCTCCTGGGATTGGACGTGCTCGTCCACGGGCAGCGCGTCTTGCCGGGTATCATCGGCAGCCGCCCGCCGCACGTGCTCACCCCTGAAGAACGCGAGAAGATCATCGCCTGGGAAGAGGTTTACGTCGATACCGGCCTGCCGCGAGACGAACTCGCCGCGCTGGTTGTGGTCGGCGATCACATCACCTTCGACCGCGAGTTGGTGGCGCTCAAGAACGACCGGGTCGCCGGCAAGGCGCTCGACAACCGCGCTTCGGTTGTCGCCGTCACGCTGGCGCTGCAAGCCTTGCGCGAGCGCAACCACGCCTGGGATTTCTACGCCGTCGCCACCGTCCAGGAGGAAGTCGGCCTCAAAGGTGCGATCACCAGCGCCTACGGCCTCGCGCCGGAGATTGCCATCGTCCTGGACGTGACTTTCGCGCCGCAGCACGACGACGAGGGGCCGGGGACATTCGCCCTGGGCAAAGGCCCGACCATCGCTGCCGGCCCGAATTTCCACCCGCAGGTGGTGGAACGCTTGCAGGCCGCGGCCAAAGCCGAGGAGATTCCCAACCAGTTCGAAGCGGTGCCCGGCAGCAGCGGCACCGACGCCTGGGGTATCCAGGTGGCGCGGGAGGGCATCCCCACCGGCCTGATCGAAATCCCCTTGCGCTATATGCACCAGCCGGTCGAAACCGGCGCTTTGCCGGACATCGAACGCGCCGGGCGGCTGCTCGCCAGCTTCATCGCCCGCCTGGAAGCCGATTTCCGCCCCCGTTGGGAGGATGAGCTATGACCGACAACACCGTGATGTCCCTTCTACAAACGCTCTCCGACCTCACCGGCGTTTCGGGAAACGAGACTGCCATCCGCAGCGCCATCAAGCCGTTGCTGCAAGACCACGTCGATGAATTGCGCGTCGATGCGCTCGGCAACCTGATCACGCTCAAGCGCGGCACGGGCGAGAACCCGCTGCGTGTGTTGGTGACGGCCCACATGGACGAAGTCGGTCTGATGGTTGTCGGTCATACCGGTGATGGGGGATTGCGCGCCGAACCTATCGGCAGCCTCGACGCGCGCTTGCTGCCGGGATTGCACGTCTGGGTGGGGAAGGACAAACTGCCCGGTGTGATCGGCCTGCAAGCCATTCACCGCGCGCATGGCGACATGTCCGTCACGCCGGTGGACAAGCTGGTGGTTGACATCGGCGCATCGAGCAAGGACGAAGCCCAGAGCGCGGCCCCGCTCGGCACGCCCATCACGTTCGCCACCCGCTTCCGCGAAATGGGCGCCGCCGTCACCGGCAAGGCCTTCGACGATCGCGCCGGCTGCGCCGTCTTGATTGCGCTCTTGCAAGGCGAGCGGCTGCCCTGTGACGTGTACGGCGTCTTCACCGTGCAGGAAGAGGTGGGGCTGCGCGGCGCGCAGGTGGCGGCTTTTGCCGTCGAACCGGACGTCGGTTTTGCGCTGGAAGGTACCATCGCCGACGATCTGCCCAAAGAGGAGAAGGACGTCAGCCCGACAACCGAGTTGGGCAAAGGCCCGGCGATCACCGTGAAGGATCGCTCGTACACGACCCCGCCACGGCTGTTGAGCCACGTGCTGAAGGTGGCGGATGCCGAGGGCATCCCTTACCAGCTCAAGCAGCCGGGCATCAGCAGCACCGAAGCGGCCAGCATCACCCGCGCGCGCGGCGGCGTCCCGGCGATCACCATTGCTGTGCCGTGCCGCTACATTCACGGCCCGCGCGCGTTGCTGCGCCCCGCCGACGTGGAAAACACCCTGCGTCTGGTCCGCGCCGCCATCGCCCGCCTGACGCCTGAAACGCTGGCCTTTAAGTGATTTTAGACAGGATTTACAAGATTAACAGGATGAGAAAGCTTGAATCCTGAAAATCCTGTTCATCCTGTCAAAAAACCAAAAGACTTTGCACTTGACTCAGGACTATCCGACTAACGACTATTCGACTAACGACTATCCGACTATTTTAGGAGACGACCTTGAACCTGGACTTATTGGAAAAATTGACGCAAGCGTTTGGCCCTTCGGGCTACGAAGATGCGATTCGGGACATCATCCGTGAGGAAGTCGCGCCACTCGTCCACGAAGTGCGCGTTGATCCGCTCGGCAGCCTGGTTGCCTATCGCAAGGGGACGGGTGGGGGGCAGAAGATCGCGCTCGCGGCCCACATGGACGAGATCGGCGTGATGGCGACATACGTCGAAGAGCAAGGCTATGTGCGGTTCACATCGATCGGCGGGGTGCGGCCCCTCAACTGCGTCGGCAACCGCGTGCGGTTTGCCAACGGCGTCGTGGGCGTCGTCTCTATGGAGCGGCGCGACGATGTCAACAGTATGCCGGCGCTTCAGCACCTCTACATCGACGTGGGGGCGACAAACCGCGAGGATTGCCCGGTAGCCGTCGGCGATCCGGCGCAGTTCATCGGCCCGCTGGTGTGTCAGGGGAATCGCCTCGTCAGCAAGACGATGGACGACCGCGTTGGTTGCTACGTTCTTATCGAAGTGTTGCGCCAACTCAAGGACACGCCACACGACATCTACGCCATTTTCAGCACTCAGGAAGAGATCACACTGGCGGGCGCGCGCACATCGGCGTTCCGCGTCGATCCCGATATGGCGATTTCCATCGACGTGACGGGGACCGGCGACACACCCAAGGCGCACCCGATGGCGGTCGAACTGGGCAAAGGCCCGGCGATCAAAGTGAAGGACGGCGGGATGGTTGCCCATCCGTTGGTGCGCGACAAACTCGTCGCTGCGGCCAAGGAGGCCGGCCTGCCCTATCAAATGGAAATCCTGCTCGGCGGCTCGACCGATGCCGCCGCGATGCAGTTGGTGCGCGCGGGCGTGCCCAGCGGCTGCGTGAGCATCCCCTGTCGCTTCATCCACAGTCCATCGGAAATGGTCGATGCCACCGACGTCGAAAACGCAATCACCCTGCTGGTGACAGCCTTACGCGCGTAGAGCGATATTTTTCTGTCAACGGATTGAACGGATTTTAACGGATTTTTAAACTTGCAACTCGCAACTTGCAACTCGCAACTATCTCAAGGGGGTTGGGTGGAGAGTTTAGACTTAGCACATCGTATTGCGGAGATCATCGTCGACAAACAGGGTGAGGAGATTCTGATCCTTGATCTCCGTGAGGTCACAACGTTTACCGATTATTTCGTCATCTGTTCCGGGACCAGCCAGCGGCAACTGGACGCTTTGCAGAGCGCGCTGCGCGAGGAACTCAAGAAGACGGACGAGCGTCTCGTCCCGCTCAACGTGGAAGGCGGGCCGGATTCCGGGTGGATTCTGGTGGACTACAACAGTGTCATCGTGCATCTGTTCGATCCGGAGGTGCGCGCCTTCTACCGGCTTGAGGAATTATGGAAGAAAGGCCGCGTGGTGGCACGGATTCAGTGAGCGGCAGCGCGGGTAGCGCTTGAGAGGTTGATAAACCGCCGTGGACGATTGCGTCCACGGCGGTTTTGTTGGCAGCGCGTCGGCGTGGTCCCGGAGGTGTAGCGCGTTCCACCCCGGGGCATGTAGCGCAACTCGGCTACCCTGGCCCCGCTGCTGTTGACGGTGAGCGATGTTGATCTCAAGCTTTCGTCCGCGAAAGCCGTGATCACCGAGCAGGTAGTACAGCGTGTTATTATCACGCATCGCCACCCGCTGACTGCCGGCGTAGTAGTACTTGATCATTGAGGTCGTGTCGCCGGTCCACTCGAAGTGGTTGCCGACGTAATAGGTGGTCACGCCGTTCAGTACGGATTTGACGCGGTTGCCGTTGCCGGTGACGGCACAACCTGGTCGGGACGATATCGTCCCGACCAGCGGCCTTCCCCCGGTTGCACTGTCGGAAAAGCGGCCAACTTACGGCTCCTCAAGTGGGCAAGGTTCTCCGGGGTAGGCAAAAGTTTCGCAGATTGCCCCCCATTTATACACTTTCCAGCCAGCATCGGTTTCCTTGAGCCAGATATCGTTGATTCGAAAGGTATATGGCGTGAGTTGACTTATACATTGGTACTCATATCCCCAATACGCCTCATTGGTAGAAGAAAGAATGCCTCCTACACCACCCGTTCCCGTACCATCCCAATCTCCCCGGCGGCAGCGGTAGAATTGCCGGCCCTGCATCCACTCTTCGATTTGGTCCCATTGCTCCGGCACCGTGACTTGTTTGGCTTTATCCAGGTTTGCCGTTCGGAATGCTTCGAAGAACTCTCTGGCAATGTCCCCGGCATCCTCGGTTTTTTCAACACATGCGGTCAACAACACAAAGCATAGACACACACAAAAAACGATAAGGATATTAGCTTGTCTACAACTCCGTTTGAGAGCTATAACAGAGCAAAGCATAGTCACCCCCTTGCGAAAACTATCTTACCATCCAGAGAGAAAACAAAAAACTCCCTCACAGCGATCATCTACAAACGTCCAGGTATTCTGCCCACTGCCAATAGGAGTAACGGTCATCCAACTGGGCCAAGGAACACGCTCATACTGCCCCTCTGCATTTTTTACTACAGGTTCGAAGGTGTGATTTTTGACGTTTCGTGGCGGCTCTGCATCTGTGCTTTCGACCCCGCCCAAAGCCTCGAATACATCAGGCACAGAAACATGATAGGCTGCTGTATAGAAACCGATATGGTGAGAGGGCAGATCCTCTATGGCAAAAGAGGTGTTCTTGCCGCGGCCGAAAGCTATTGTGCCTTGCCACGCTTCAAACCGGTGGCTCCAATCCTGGTAGATACCATAGGCTATACCAATTGCATCTTCTGGACGCGCCTCTCCAGAAATTTGATAGCGCCCCTGATAGATTAGTGTGATTGGCCCGGCACGAACATCCTGTGAAATAGATATTACTCCACCACCATCGGCTATGAATTGTCTGACTTGCTGAATAATGTCCTTGGGTTTCCCCGTGCCGGTGTGACTTCGATCAAACCAACCATACTTTTCGCTGTAGTAGTAACGCGTATTGGGATCTGAACTCGGAGAGCGTGGCGGTGGTGTATCGTCGATGCAGTGTATGCTGCCCGTTGGACACCAGTAGTGCCCCGTCGGATCCGTATACCTGAGCGGTGAATTCAGCACATAGCTATACCGGTTGAGACTCTGCGGATTGGCCGGGCTGGGGACAATCGTATCCGCCTGGATGAACCGGCCCAGCGCCGCCGAATAATACCGCGCCTGGTAGAACATCAGCCCTGTCGCGTCCGCGCGCTGCCCGGTGAAGCCGATGTCCGTCGGCGGCGCGCCCTGACTCCAGCGCACCGTCCCGTAGGGGCTGTACATCTGCCGGGATACCACCGCCTGCGCCTGATTCGTGACCAGGCTCACGCTCCCCAGGTGGTCGCCGTGCAGATAGTATAGCACGTTGCCAGTGGACGAGATCACCCGCAGCGCCGCCAACTGTCCACCCAGGCTGTAGTGCGTCTTGGTGATGCGCTGCGCGCCGGCGATGGCGATTTCCACCGCGCCGATGTCGTAGGTGGTCACGCCGTTCAACACGGATTTGACGCAGCAACCGGCTCGGAGGATAGGGCAACGCAAGGCAAAGTCCGCTTTGCCCAGCGACCTGAGCGCCGCCGCCGGTGACGGTGCAACCGGGCAGGGTCGTTAAGGCCCTGCCCGCAACTGTGCCCCTGGGTTGCACTGTCGGGAATGCGGTAAACTCATTGGTCCTCAAATGGATAAGGTTCTCTGGGATAGCTAAAAGTTTTGGGGTCACTCTTGTGAAAACATTCCACATATCGCTTCCATCAATCAACACATTTTTGCCATTCTAGCAACTCCGTCTGGGTAGGCGAATCTAAATAAAACAATTCTAGCAAAATGTCATTATCGTTATGTGACGATTTTATTCCTTGCATTTGATATACCCCTACAATTTTCAGCGCAGAGGAGAAATCTTGAGAATAGTACAGATAAAGAATGCTATAGTCTCCATCCGAAAAGTATCCTGTGTATTGACATTCTTTTTGAATTTCAAAGCCACGTACTATCTCCTGAACTTTTGCGCGCGTTGGTTTTTGTTCAGATTGACTTACGTTTGGTTCTAGATACAACTGTTGCAGGAAATAATTCAAAGGAAAGGGTCCAGGCCCATATGTATCTAGTGTATGTGGGTCAACTTCTAGCTCCTCTGCAAGCTTAATAACCTCGTCGGAGTAAGGTTTACAACTGTTTATTGTAGGGATCACAATAAGACAAACCAGAAACAGAATACGCTTTATCATTTTCCCTTCTCCAATTAGTTACCTAGATCTCGCCTAATCAGGTATGCGAGGTAGGAAGGGCGAGCCAAGCCTAAACCTCGCTCAACTGTAGACATATTCTTACGAAACATAATGCCACCATGCGCAGCTCCGATATTTCCCAATAAAATATCAGCTTGGTTTACTTGTCCGTAATTTGGGTCTAGCATTTCCCGAATAGTGTTTACTGAGACAGCTAGACCACTACCTAAATAATAACCAAGCATCACATAAGGAGCATAATGGTGTACGATGCTATGATCTGGGTCTACCAAATCCGGATTAAAACCTTCATTGCCATATCCTAACTGGACATAAACGGGACCATTTCTGACCATCCACATGGCGTCTAACGGGTCCGTCTCATAGGGAACGCCTCCCCAAAGCAGAGCGAAAGCTCGTATAAATTGATCGGCCTCATCACTTTCATAGTATGAAGCAAGAGTTTCGACTTGATTTGCTAAGTCTTCTAACCCACGGCGATCAGACTGTTGATTACTGTAAATGAGATCGTCACTCAGTTTTAGCCAATCTTCCAGTAGCCAAGAGCCATTGGGACCACTGCCAGGAGTGATTAGAGAGTACAATCGATATAGGCGGTCCTTATCTGTAGGATAGACACCATGAACAGCGAAAAACTCTTCCTCCCATTTTTTATCTAGTGGATCATGCCCACTCGGATCCGTATACCTGAGCGGCGAATTCAGCACATACGCATACCGATTGAGACTCTGCGGATTCGCCGGGCTGGGCACAATCGTATCGGGACTGATGAAGCGGCCCAGCTCCGCCGAATAATACCGCGCCTGGTAGAACATCAGCCCTGTCGCGTCCGCGCGCTGCCCGGTGAAGCCGATGTCCGTCGGCGGCACGCCCTGGCTCCAGCGCACCGTCCCGTAGGGGCTGTACAGCTGCCGGGATACTGCGCCCTGATAGGGCGTCCCGTTGCAGCCGCCGGTGTTGCCACAGGTCACCAGGCTCACGCTCCCCAGGTGGTCGCCGTGCAGGTAGTAGAGCACGTTTGCGCTGGGCGAGATCACCCG
>Ga0101944_10001570_pt1 | contig 45833 bp, 45 predicted proteins | sample DewCreD2012metaG_FD_75245 | JGI IMG/M metagenome (GOLD analysis project Ga0101944, IMG submission 75245) | Hot spring sediment bacterial and archeal communities from British Columbia, Canada, to study Microbial Dark Matter (Phase II) - Dewar... ... | reverse complement strand
CGATGCCCTCCAGCAGGGTCGTGAGAATCGTTGCCATAATTTGGGGGTTGGCTTCCTTCAACCCCAGCAACAAACCATTGATGGTCAGCTTTGTGCCTGGTATCTTAAAGACCAAGCGAAGATCCACTGTGATCTCGCCCAACGGATTCCTCCTTTTCTTTTGGTTTCGTCAACTCTAAGAAAGAGGAATCCGTTTTGTTTTGCAAGATGTTAAAACAACAAAAACATGAAAAACCGCTTAATCACGTAAACTCGTTACAAAGCCTAGTTTTTGATGAGAAATAGGTGAGCCGTTTCCTTCATCGAGCAAGAGCTGCAGGCCGAGGACTGGGAAGGTTTTTGACGAATCTATGCCGCTCGCTTGGCGTAGGAAACAGGGCTAGCGGAGTATAGAACATCCTCCAGATGGGATGGAGACTTAAGCCGCCCGATGATGTCGTGAACCCGCTCCATCACGCTATCTTCCAGGGCATAGGCGCTGCAATTGCTGCACTCAAGCAAGGGCAGATTCCTGAGAATGATGATGACCGATCGGGTCACCCTGAAGGGAAGATCGGTCACCACTCGCCTCATGGGAGTTCCGCACACGTGGCAGTTCATGAGATTGACCTCCGGCTCATTATGTGAATGGCGCATTCCCTGTTTGCTCAGCCTGCGTCTTCCCCTTCTCCGCCATGGGCTGGGAAGTGTCAGGGCTGCAACGCGCGAAAGGACAGTCGCAAAAACCAGCCTGCCAGGATGGAAAAACGGCCTTTTCGCTTAGGCGCTATATCCCTGGCGGACATGGCTGTGTGGGTTTGATAACCCCGGATCTGGCACGCTTCCTTCCTCAGCATCTCCGATATCTCCTTTTCCGAAGCCGCTTCGCGGAAGGGTTCAAGAATCAGGTCGGTCATGAGAGTTTTTTCCTCGGCTTGCGGACCATCTCAGCCCTCGTCCCATGCATTTCCTCCCTTGAGTAACCTTTGCGAGGGAAAGGTCCCCCTGAGCGCATGGGCCCAGGGGGATTGAAAGGGGATTTGGGTCATGTAATCTCTTAATGCCCGACGAGTGTTTGTTCTTGATGAGGGGCGTGTTACTTTTATGTGAGAATAAGAAGCCTGCCACAGGTCGGCACGGTGGCCGACCCTACTTGTGCGCCTGCCCGTGGTTTACCCGCCTCCGGAGGGCGTATAAACCTCCGGCGTGTTCATGCGCCGGGGCGACAAGATCAATATGTCAAGAGGATTTACGAACCCATCAAATTTATTCCCCCAAAGGGCGTTCCTTTATTAGGTAAAGCATGAAAGATCCTCTTGACGCCCTAACGCGAATCTAATATTGTCTTAACAAAATTCTAATAATTCATGGTTCAGGGGATTTGTTAAAACTCTTGGCGCGGCCGGCCGCGGCGTCGGCACGGTCGTTGAAAGGAAGGTGTCCCATGAAGCTATTTGGAATCGGTTTGGGGTTGAACGCTGCGACCGTGGCGATCGGCGCTGCGGCGGTGATGTTCGGGCCGGCGCTGCTGGCCGCAGCAGGAAGCGCTGCAAAACCTTTATTCAAGGCAGGGATCAAAGGCAGCCTGCTCCTCTATGACAAGAGCAAGCAATTGGCCTTGGAGGCCAAGGAATCCCTGGAGGATCTTGCCGCAGAAGCCAAGGCGGAACTTGCGGAACCGCCCAAACAAAGGCACGCCAAGAAGGCGGCCTGAGCCCATTTCCCAAACATGGCCGAAGCGGGTCTCCGGAGCAGCGCCCGGGTGCCCGCTTCGTCGTTTTTGGGAGCTTCAATTCGAGGTTCCTAGGCTCTGGAGCTCTTGGAAGAAAGGTGCTTTTCGTGGAATTGATGGAGGGTGGAGTAGAGGGGATCGTTAGACTTCTTTGGAAGGGAATTCGCGGAGCGGAGGTACCGCGTAAATTCCTTGAGTAGGGTTTCGTAGCGCCCGCAGTCGCCCATGCCCTTTTCGTTTCTTTTCTTGTGCCTCCGCGACATGCGCCAGGCTTCGAGCGCCTCTCTGTCCGCCAGAAGGATCAGTTCCGAAATGTCCTTGTTTTTGGCCGCATCGAGAAACTCCTTTATGTCACATGATTCTGAAATCATACGCCCTCCTCTTGAGGCGGCAACGAATTCAGCCGCCGCATCTTCGTGTCGGTTTATTTTGATAAATCCTTTACACGATGGATAAAATGAACATCTAAACCTGATTGTCAATGCTTCTTTCCTGTAGGCATGCATAGGCCTTCCGCAAACAGGGCAAAAGGGCCTGCGGGCCGGAGCCTGCCTACTGGGGTGGAGGGTGAACTGCCTGCCGCAAACCTGGCAGAGCAACCTCCTCTTGCCCGTATGAGTCCGACCGTACCTGTAAAGAGCCTCGGAACCGCAACTTGGGCACCTTAGCTCCATAAGCATTCCCCTTGATGTGGACGAGGTTACTCCGGTAAAGATAGGGTTGGGCTGCTCGGTTTACAGAGGACAATCCCTAAATCCGTTCCTTTTAAACATGCAGGGCCTCTTCTGTCAAGCTTTGTTTCCATTACAAACCTTGAAGACCCACCCTTGCGGAGTATCCCTAACATGATTCTTATTTGACACCGGCTCCCGGATAGGGGACCCTTGAGGCCAGAACACGCCGCACGTAGTGAAACTTTAACCTCTTTTTGTCTGCCTATGGGAGGTTCCATGAAACATGACCGAAATCAGACGGCGGAATTGCCGCTCAATGTTCATGAAATCCGGGAGAAGCTGTCCCTTGCAACGGAAAAATGGCGGGAATCCGGTATGATGCTCTGCGAATTGAGAAAGGATGTGGCCCGCTTTCTGGTGCTCCGAACGGCCTGGGAAAAGGGGGCCGGAAGAAAGAGGAAAAAGAAAAACCTCCTGAGCCCCGAGGCGGCGGAGCGGTCGGGAGGGATCGGATCGCCTGCCGGCGGACCGCCCTCCAGGGAGCTGAGAAGGATCTTCGTTCGCGTCAACCATCTCATGAACCTCCCCATTGCCAAAGACCGCATGGCTGCATCGTCCCTTCTCCCCCCGTCCCTCGATGCCCAGCCCTGCGTGACCTGTGGCCTTCCCCTTCCTAGGGGACGCAAGAAATTCTGCTCTGAAGAATGCAGGAAGAATGCGGCCAGGGGCGCCCGGCCATCGAGCGGGGAGGCGAAGGCTGAGCTGTCCGCAAATCTCCTTCCCCACGAGCCCGAGGGGGAGCCTGGTCCGGAACCGGGTTTCGGCCGCAGGAACATGGAGTGCGATTTCTATGAGGCTTGTCTGGATTTGGCGATTCTGGAGGACTGGGAGGGGTTCTGCTGCGAGTCTTGCAGCCTTAAAGGCCCGCAGGAACAACTGACGTTGAGCCAAGAGCTTTAGTCAGGGTGTATTCTGGGATGAGATAAAAAGGAATCACAAAGGCCATCGGCTCCAGCATGAATGAGGGAGAGAATGGTATTAAAGTTGGCTAAAGGGCCTAAAGTAGAATGGTGATTTTCTGGGGTCCGTTGTCCGCAGTCAGTGGTCCGTTGCAGCTTTGCTTCGGAAGACAACGGACTCCTTGCGACAGCAAGGCTCACATTTGCTTGAACAGGTGCATGTAGCGGCTGCTTACTGCTTCGTTCCTGCTGCTTGCTCTCTTCACGCCCAGTCTTCCATGATCTTCTCAAAGGCCTGCTCCCCGGCCCGTAGCACGCCGGCAAACCCGCCGCCGGGGTTCCCCCAAGCGCTTGCCAGGTAAAGCCCCTTCACAGGCGTCCGGTTGTCGATGCGGTTCATGAACGCATTGTCCATGGACTGCTCGAACCCGTAAATGGCGCCTTCAGGGTTCCTGGTGTACTTCCAATTGGTGAGGGGCGTGGATGCGTCCTTCACTTCGATCATGGAGGAAAGACCCGGGATGACCTCCTTTTCCGCCCGGCGGATCAGGATGTCCGCCCACCGCGTCTTTTCTTTGTTGTAGTCCGCCTTGTTGCCGGCTTTGTAGCCGGCTTGGAAGCGCCGCCAGGGCTCGTAGCCGCAGAGGAAAAGCAGCATGAGGCTGGATGTGCCGGGCTTGGAATACCCTTCATAGATGTTGTCATAGATGCTGACGCTGAAGCTCCCCTTGTCCACTTCACCTTTGGTGCAGGAGAGGTAGTCCGCTTCCGGCCCCATGCCCGAGGAAACATGGATGCCGCACCCCTGGGTCTTGCCTCGCAATTCGCTGTTCAACCCAAGCCACACCATGAACGACGAGATGCTGGGCTTGAAACCCTCCAATTTCTTCATGTAGTCAGGGGGAACGGCGTCCCTGGGCAGCATTTGCTTGAACGTGGTGAGGGCGCTCGCATTGCTCACCACCGCGCGGGCAGGCAGGGTCTTGCCTCCTGAAAGGGCAACGCCGGTTGCGGCGCCGTCTTTCAGCAGAATCTTTTCAACCTCTGTGTTGTAGAGGACCTTGCCGCCCTGCTCCTCGATGGCCTGGGCCAGAGCGTCGCTCAATTTCTGGGAACGCTCCCTGATGTAAAAGGAGCCGTTCCGCAAGAAGCCGCCCGTGGCATTGGCATAGTAAAATGCCGAAAGCCTGGAAGGAGGCAAGCCGTAATAGCCCCACAAGGAGGAAAGCACGCTTTGGACTTCCGGGTTCTTGACGTGGTCATTCAGAAAATCCGCAAGGGTCTTGTTCCGGATGGCCCACATCTTTCGGTATTGCACCGGGAAGAGGATCTTGATGAATTTCCCTTTCTTTTCGTGGAGCTGCTCCACTTCCTCGGACAGGCCCACCATCTCGCTCACGTAAGACCGTATGCCCTTTTCTTCTGCGGGGAAGTGCTTGCTCAGGAGGGTGATAAAGGCTTCCGGATCTTTCTGGGGAACGGAAATATCCAGCCCGGGCCCTTTGAGCCGGTAAATCTCAGGGAGCTGAACCAGGTGGAGATTTTTCAACACGCCCACGTTGTCGAGGATCCGGGCTGTCGCGTTGTTGTGGATGGAGGTTCCATGGAGGGACACCTCGAAGGTGAAACGGCCGCGGTCAAAGGCCGTGGCATAGCCGCCGGGGATGCTGTGCTGCTCCACCACGGTCACGGGAACCCCCTGTTTGGCGAGGTAAGCTGCGCAGCAGAGGCCGCCCAGGCCGGCGCCGATGACCACGGTCGGATAGTCCTTCATCGGCCCCAGCTTGGCGGCATAAGCGTTGATTTTTCTCCAGTCCAGCGCCGCAGCCAGCGCTGCCATGGCTGCAATCGACACAAAGGAACGGCGAGTAATTCTTCTTGTGCTCATCGTTATTCTCCTTTCATCCTGCCTTGGTTCCTGTAATGAGCAGGCCCATGGCCTTCTTTTCCACGCGAAAACCGGCCGGAAGGCATTCCCGGAGCACTGCCTCAATCTCTTCCACGAGAAGGGAAGTCCCGGTTTTCAGGATCTCCCGAATCTCGAGCCACCCTTTGTCTCTCATGCGCCGCATCATTTGGTCATAGATCCTGACGTCGAAATCCCCCTGAATTCCTTCTCCTGTCTCAATAAGCCTTGGCTTGACCATTTTGATTTCTCCTATGCTCTCATTAAGGTTCATGCCTGTCCAAAATGGGATTATCACCACTGAGGCACAGAGGGCACGGAGGAGTTTTTGTTTGTCGGGAGATACCGACAAACAAAAATGCTCTGCCCTAAGGCCGCTAAGGGCCAAGCGTGATGAGGGTTTATGCATAAGTCCTTATGTGATTCCGGCTATGAGGTCGGACACCGCCGCAAGGGTCTTCGCCTTCCAATGTCTCACCAGCATCACGAGGGCGTAGATCCCCACTCCGAACATGGTCGTGTCTTCGTACTGGGCAGGCCAGACGGCTGCTCCGTAGGCTCCAAGGATTCCCCACCATTCGTTCGCCGGCAGCATGACTGACCTCCTCGTCCGGTTTCTTGCTTCAGTGTGCAGGGATTCTGCGGATCGGGCAACAGCCATGCGACGAAACGAGGATTTGAGGGAGCGAATCGCTTACAGGAAGAATGGAGAACGCCAAAGGATCACCGTTGATGAACTCGCAAGTAGTCGAAAATCGATTTTTCTTGTCATTCCCGCGGAGGCGGGAATCCAGGCCTTCAGTATGCTTCTGGACTCCCGCCTGCGCGGGAGTGACGACCTCCGAGACCTCCTTGAAGCTCTTGATTGATTGAACAACGCATATTCTCCCTTCAACTTCAGGCTTGAGCCTATTCTTCACGATGGCGATGTACTCGGTGAGCGCGTCCCGCTGAAAAACCGACGTGTCGTAGCGGTCCAGCGCCTCCAGGAGAATCTTGTACCCGTCGCCTCCTCCGGCCAGGTAGGAGTTGGTGGCCATCGCGTAGATCCTGTCCGGATTAATGGGCCTGCCGTTTATGGTGACGCCTTCGCTTTTGCGGGCCGCAGCGTCGATCGTGAAGCGGACCCCTTCCGAGACCTGGGGAAAAGCACCCGATCCGGCAGGAACGGCCGCCATGTGGTCGAAGAGACGCAGAACCTGCCGGCCCTTCATCTTCAGCACCACCACAGTGTTGTCAAAGGGCAGGATCTCATAGATCTTCTTTTTCGTGATCTCGCCGGCCGGCAGCCCGACCCTGATGCCGCCGCCGTTTTGCAGGGCAAAGTCCGTTTTCAAACTGCGCGTGCTCCACAGCATGGAGTCCGCAACAAGATTCCCGATCTCGCTTTCCTGCTTCCTGGTGTTCTCATTACTGAAAGGCGCTTCGGCATTTCCGATGACCTCCGACAAGAGGCTTTCGACTCTGTCTGCATAGGGCGTGAGGGCGGAAAGCAGAAACGGGTCTTCGTCATATCTTTCTCCCACGTAACGGAGCGTCTCCGTGCCATCGGCCAGCCTGAGTCTCTCTTTCAAATTGACGGGCACCGATTCCCACCTGAAACCGGCCATCCGGCCGTCCCGGACCGTGATGGTCGCCTTTCCTATTTTCAAACCCCACTGAAAGGCCTGCACGATGGGGGTCCCGTTTACATAGACCGGTTCCGTGAGATCCGTGTGGGTGTGGCCGTCAATGATCAGGTCTATGCCCTGAACCTTTGCCGCCAGGCGTTTCGATCCCCTGGTTTCATGGTCCCAGATCCCCAAATGGGCCAGGGCGACGACGATGTCCGCTTTGTCTCTGAGCAAGGGCACGAGCCTTCGTGCCGTCTTCACCTCGTCCTCAAACACAAGGTGCTTGACGTGGTCCGGATAGGCGATCCCCTTGGTCTCCTTTAAGGTCAATCCCAGGATGCCCACCGTGAAGCCTTCAAAGCGCTTCATCAAATAAGGCCGGACCAGGCGATCGCCTTCTGAGGTCCTGATGTTTGCAGACAAAAAAGGAAATCTCGCCAGCCTTTCCTGCTTTCTGAGAATCTCGATGGGATTGTCGAACTCGTGGTTTCCGAGGGTCATGGCGTCATAGCCCAGGTAGTTGAAGCCCAGGATGTCGGGCACGGCTTTGAAGAGGTTGGATTCCGCTCGGCCCGTGTTCACGTCGCCTGCATCCAGCAGAAGCACGTTCTTGTGTTCGGCCCTGACCTGGTTTACAAGGGTGGCCATGGCAGGCAGGCCGCCCGCGTCAGGAATCCCATTGTAGGTGAATTTCAAGGGATGGCCGTGGAAATCGTTCGTGTGAAGAATCACCAGGGTCCGGTCCACGGCGGGAGCCGGGGAACCAAGAAGAACGAGGATGAGGGCAAACGCGCAAGCTGTGGGCAGGGCGATTCTCTTCATGGCCCTGTCCTCCTTGCCTTCGTGTTGGAAAAGCAGCGTTGCATCATTGGTTGCCGAGGATGATGGGCAGCCCGTCCTTGCCGGAGCCGATCACCACGACTTTGGCATTTTGGCTCTTGGCGAGTTCCCGGGTGGCCTCGATCCCCTTCCACTTGAGCAGGTTCTCGTTGAGCCCTTGATTGATGATGGTCTGGTAGTCTGCGATGCCCTGGGCCTCGATCCGCTTGCGCTCCGCCTCCTGCCTTTCCTTGTCCAGAACGAATCTCATCTGCTCGGCCTGCTGCTCGGCCTCCAGCTTGCTCTCGACCGCGGCTGCGACCTTTGGGGGCAGGGTGATTTTCCGGAGCAGGATTTTCTCTGCGCGCACCCCCCGCTCTTTGAGCACAGGGGCGAGAACGGTCAAGACCTTGGAGGTGAGCAGCTCTCTTTCCGCTGTGTACAGGGCCTTCGCCTCATAGCCGGAGGTCACATCCCGGACCACGGAACGGAGCTGGGGCACAAGGACGATGTTCACGTAGTTGTTCCCGATGGTCTTGAACACCTCGGGCGCCTTGGCCGGTTCGAGGCTGAAGAGGAGCGACACATCCACCTTGACGGTCAGCCCCTCCCGGGACGGGAGGTCCACGGTCTCCTTGACCTCCTGGGTGCGCACGGACATTTTGTGGATTTTCGCCAGAGGGTTGATGACGTGGATGCCCGGCGAAAGAACCTCATCCGAGACCTTTCCGAAGAGGTCATAAACTCCTACGGTTCCCGCAGGCACGACGAGGACGGATAAGTAGAGGATACCCACGATGACGATGGCAACGAGCCACCGAAGGGGTTTGAAGAGCGAGCGCCTGGGCAAATCTCTGAGAAACGCCGATTCTGACGATTCACCAACCGGATTCTGATTCATGGTGCTTTTCCTCCTATTGTTCAACCAGGCCCTGTAAGGTTACCCCTTCACGGACAGGCTCCCTCCATTGTCGATTCCACCGCCTATTATCCTATTCCATCGCCGTCTTCCCTTCAACAGAGAACAACAAAAACAGCCTTTCCTAACCGTTTTCTAACAAAGCTCGGTCAGAATCGGATAATGTGTTCCGAAGACAGGCCTCATAGGCAAAGTCTTGGGCTTTTGATTGAAGAAGTGCTAAAGTTAATGAACTCGTAAACGCTCATGACACGTTGACCTTGTCGCCCCCGCGCATGAATGCGCCAGAGGCGCACAAGAATGTAGGGGCGGGCTTTACGCCCACCCGCGGGAGGGGGTAAACCCCTCCCCTACGGGTGTATTTTCACGGTAAAAAGTCCCATGTTCATGTCATTTCGAGCGAAGCGAGAAATCTTGAATGACTGACATGCTGAAAAGGAAAGATTTCTCCCTGCGGTCGAAATGACGGAGTCACAACGCAGGACTATTTACGAGTCCATCAAGTATGAAGACCAGCAAGAAGCCCCAAAACAGGAAACCGAAGAAATCCAGCTTCCTCCCGGCAGAGAGTGCGATCGAGGTGGTTCATCAGCTCCAGGGAAGAGCGCGGTTTCGCGTGGGCGGACTGCGCGGCAGCCGGGCCCTCGGCGCGCATCTGGAAAAAGAGCTGGCAACGCTTCAGGGCATTCGCCGCGTTTCAGCCAACGCAGCGACCGGGAATCTGCTGGTTCACTACGAAGAACCGCTCGGACCGTCCTCCCTGATCGGCAGGATTGCCGACATCCTTGAGCGGAGGGGTACAGGGGCGGACGGAGTTGTCCCCAAATTCGACGAATCGCCTCTTTCATGGCATCTGGTGGAGCCGGAACAGGTGGTGAAGCACTTCGGGATTTCCCCCGCAGCAGGGCTCCCCGATAAGGAGGCGCTGCACAGATCGGCCGCCTACGGTTCTAACGCCCTTCCTGCCATGCTGCCCCGCTCCTTCGGCGGGATTCTCAGCTCTCAGATGAAGAGCCTGCCGGTGCTTCTGATCCTTGCGGCGGCAGGGATTTCGGTGGTTACGGGCGGAGTCGCGGAAGGATTGATCGCCATGGGGATTGCATCGCTCAACGCCCTTGTCGGTGCGGTCAGTGAAAAAAGAGCGGAACAAACCCTGGAGGTCGCAAGGGAATCCCTCGGGCTCCGAACCACCGTTTTGAGAGAGGGCCGGTTGCGGGACATTGCTTTTGAGGACGTTGTGGTGGGAGACGTGCTGGACCTGCAAATCGGGTCCCGGGTACCTGCAGATGCCCGACTGATCGAAACCGAGCATTTGGCGGTCGACGAATCCGCCATCACCGGCGAGAGCATTCCAGTGGTGAAGTTCGTCAGAGCCCACCGGCGGCCTGATCTTCCTATGAGCCAGAGGCGGAACATGCTCTATCGAGGAACCCTGGTGGTGGAAGGAAAAGGCCGGGCCGTGGTGGTGGCCACGGGAAAGAACACGGCCCTGGGGAAGTTGCAGCGCTTTCTGGGCGTGGTTTTTCCGCCCGAAGCCCTCATGGCCAAGGGCATCAAACGCCTGGCCCTGCACCTTGTGCTGGTCGCTGCGGCCGCCTCTATGGGGCTTGCCTCGGTGTCCCTGTTCCGGGGACAGGGTCTGCTCCAGATCCTCCGGCAAAGCCTGCGGTTCGTCGCCGGCGCTATTCCCTCCGGCTTGTCCACGCTCTCTATCAGCGCCTTTGCGCTCAGCCATCGGGAGTTGCAACGACGGCGCATTGTGGTGAGAAGACTTCGGGCCCTGGCAAGCCTGGCCTCCACCCAAGTGGTCTGCTTCGACAAGACAGGCACCCTGACCCGCAATCGAATGACCGTCACCGCAGTGAACGCGGGGAAAGAAAGCCTGGAACTATTGGACCCAACCCCAAAAGCCGGCTTTTGGAAAGGCCTTGGGAAGGACCGCGACGTTTCATGGCTGGTGCAGCTCACGGCCCTGTGCAATGAAACGCCCCTTGTTTCTCCCGGCAAAGGGCAGACCCCGCAAGGCTCCTCTACGGAAAAGGCCCTGCTCCAGCTGGCAGAGCAGTGCGGCCTGGATGTTGCCGGGCTTCGCCGAAGCCACCCGATTCTCCACGTGCAGCACCGCTCGGAAAAGCACCCCTTCATGGTCACCGTTCACCCCTGGGAGGGGGGAATGGAGTTGACGGCTGTCAAGGGCAGCCCCCTGGATGTGCTGGAGAGGTGCGCCTACCGCCGCATGAATGGAAAGGAGATTCCCCTTTCCGACGAAGAGAGGAATCGCATCGAGACCGAAAACTATCTCCTGTCGGGGAGAGGCTTGCGGGTGCTTGGCGCCGCCTATCGTTGGGGAAGGGTGGGGTTCGTCGAAGGCTTGAGCGATCAGGACTGGGGACTCGTTTGGGCCGGGCTCGTGGGCTTTTCCGACCCTCTCCGGGAGGGAACCAGGGAATTGATCCAGACGCTGCACAGGGCGGGAATCAAGACCGCCGTGATCACGGGCGACCAGAGCCTGACCGCGGGGCACGTGGGGGAGGCTTTGAAGGTGGCCGGGGAAGAACCCCTTCGGATCCTTGATTCAATGAGTTTCAGGGATCTCGATGCCGCGGCCATGAGAAACATCGTGACCAGGACGCATATTTTCTCCCGCCTTAATCCCACCCAGAAGCTCCAGGTGATCCAGGCCTATCAGAGCGCAGGCATCGGAGTCGTGATGGTGGGCGACGGCATCAACGATGTGCTGGCCTTGAAGGTCGCAGACGTGGGCATCGCCATGGGCCGCGACGGGACAGACCTGGCGCGCAACTCGGCGGATCTCGTCCTGGAAGACGACGATCTCCGGAAAGTAGCCCATGCCATTGCGGCAGGGAGAGGATTCTACGAGAACATCGCCAAGAGCGTTCGCTTCCTGGTCACCGCCAACGAGGTGGATCTGGCGAGCGAGTTCATCAGCCAGGGCGCGGCCCTCGGTTCGGGGATCAGTCCATGGCAGAGCGTGTGGACGAATCTGGCCTGCCTGTCCCTGGCCTCCGAGCCCTCCCATGCGAGCCGGCTCACGTCCATGCCGCCTGAGCGGCAGGACGGGCTCCTCGACGCTTTCGAGAGCCGACGCTCGGCCCAGGAGACGGCCAAGCTGATCGGTGCAGCCGGCCCTGCGGCTCTCTATGGCCTGGTGCGATACGGGGCGGCGCCGGCGGCGGCCGGTCTTTTCTTCAGGAGCGTCTCCATCAACCAGCTGCTCTATGCCCTGGCCTGCCGGGACGGGAGCCGCGATGCGGCGGGGCCGAGAGCGGCAGGTCCGCTGCTTCGCCTGACGCTTTGGGGAAGCGTGGGCGGCTACTTTGCGCTCACTCTCTTGAGGGGATTCGGAGGAGTCGTGGATGCCCTGGCGCTGGGAGCGGGCGCCCTGCTCTCAAGAGCTCTGACGAGGGAATGGGAGTAGGCTTCATGATGCGGCGGCGGCGCGCACCGGGCGCTGTGCGCCGCTCAGCCCGTGATAGGCGAGAAAGGCCTCCATCCCGTCGTCGCCCATGTAGCGGCCGAGGGTTTTGCGGTCCGCGCGCGTCAAATCCACCAGGATGAGACCGTCCAGGGCTTTTGCAAAGTTCCTGTCCACATTGAATTCCAGGATCTTGCCTCCCAGCTTGAGATACTGCTTGAGCAGAATAGGCACTCCCTTGCCGTCCTCTTCCACGCCCGAGATCCACGAGGAGATCTCGTCCATTCCCTCTTCCCAGGGGTGGGATTCCACCCATCGCAGGTCTGTGATCTTCTTGTGGCGGAAGCGGTTCCTCGGCCTGACGAGTCGCTGCAGATCCGGCAGGGAGCGGTTCATCTTGAGAAAGGAGACCATGAGCTGCCGGGAATAGGATCGGTAGGCGTTGGAGATGCTCACCGCGCCGAAAAGCTTCCGGTATCTGGGGTGGGTGACCACGTAGCGGCCGATGCCTTTCCAGAGAAGGAACAGGGGAGGGTAGCTCTTCTGGTACTCTTTTCGTACAAAGGTGCGGCCCAGCTCCAGCGCCGGTCCGATCTCCTCGAGAAGGGTATCCTCATAGTGGAACAGCGTGTGGGTGTAAAGCCCCCTTTTCCCATATCTGGGCAGAATTTCGTCCGTGGGCCCCAATCGGTAGGCGCCCACCACCTCGTCTTTGTCCCTGTTCCAGATGAAAAGGTGGATGTAAAGATTGTCGAACCGGTCCAGGTCCACAGCCTTTCCCGTCCCCTCTCCTGCGAGCCTGAAGGTCTCTTCCCTGAGCCTTCCGATCTCCTGAAGGAGCCTGGGGATCTGGCCGGCCCTGGCATAATAGACCTGGAACTCGCCGCTCTTGGCGAGGTGTTGAGCCGGCGGCAGGGACTCCACCTCGCGCTTGAGAAGCGCGGGATCCTGCCGGGGCAGGATCTCTTCCTGTTTGCAGGGTTTCAAGCTCGGCCGCGCAGGGAGCCGGATCAGCCGCTTGTCCTGCCGGAACGAGAGGGAGAGGAGCGATGTCCGGAACCGCAGATACTCGATCAGGTTTTCCGGATTCCCATAGGCTTTGAGGGACCGGTAAGGGATGAGCGTTCCGATCCTCATCCGGATTTCTTTGCCCCGTTTCTTGAGGAGCTCCCTGGGCAACAGCACCGTGCGAAGCAGGGGGTGAAGAAGCCCGGCTCCCTGAAAAAGGAGGCTGTTTGTGCCCTCGAAGTGCACAGGCAGGACCGGCGCCTGGGCGAGATGGACAAAGCGGGCGGTCGTGTTGTTCCAGGGCGGGTCTTCGACTTTCCAGTTGCGCCATGTGGCATGAGCGACTTCGCCTGAAGGAAAGACGACCAGGATGCCGCCTTTTTTGACCCAGTCCACCGCCCTCTTCACGGCGCCGATGTTCCTCTGCGCCGAGCCCTTTCCTCCGAAAGGGTCCGCGAGAAGAAAGAGAGGCTTGAGCTCCGGGATGGAGCCCAGGAAATAGTTGGCCAGGATCTGGATATCTTTGCGGACCGAAGAGAGGGTTGCGGCGAGAAGAAGGCCGTCCATGCCGCCGAAGGGATGGTTGGCTACAACGATCGCGGGCCCCGCAGCGGGAATGCCGCGAAGATCTCTCTCCCGGATGACCGGGGTGATTTGCAGCGCCCTGAGCGCCTCGTTCGCGAACTCGAAGGGATCCGCAGTTTCCGGTATGCCGTCGTAGATGGCTCTTACCGTGTGGATACCCATCATGCGCTCGATGAGGGCGTTTGCAACGGCCGCCATGCGCCTTCGGACCGGGCTTTTCCATGGCCCCTCCATGGGAATCAGAGTGCCCAGAGATCGTTTGTTCTCCATGCGCCGTTTCCTCCTGTTGTCGAGATTGAAGTCGGCTGCTTGAGGGGCAAAGGGACAGAGCGAAAGGGTTTTTCTGCTTTGTGCCTTTGTCCCTTTGCCGCTTTGTGCCTGCATCGTGGTGCAAGGAGCAAAGGGCGGTCTTCGCCTGGAGGCGACGTGTTCCCCCCAGACCGTCTTAGGGGAATAGGATACCGGAGTATTGTGGGGATTTGATTAAACTTGCATTAGAGGATCGTTAGAGGTTAGCCGTTTTCTTCAGCCTCTCCCTCGCTTCTTCCCTTTTCTTACACTCGATGCAGAGCGATGTGACCGGCATGGCATCGAGCCGCTCGGCTTCAATCTCCTTGCCGCATTCCTCACAGACGCCGTACGTGCCGTCCTTGATTTTTTCCAGGGCCGTCATGACCTGAGTCCTCAGCGCGGTATGCCGTTCTATGAAAAGAAGACCGAGTTCTCTTTCCTGCTCGGCCGCTGCCCAATCGACAAGATCGGGGAATTTACTCCCCTTGATGTCCCAATGGATTCGAGGGCCACCGGTCTTTGCCATCATCTCATCGAGCCGCTGATGAAGCAGATTTCTGAAATGTCTTTTTCGTTGTGTCTTTTGCATGCGGTACTGTTACCTCCCTTGAAAAATGGTTCGGGTATGAAGCACAGGCATGAACCAACCCTATTCAGGCTGCCTGAAAACCGCCGAAACGATATATGCGCCCTGTTAGGAATGTATTTGAAACAAGTGATTTTTGGATTCGGCCTGCGTTTTGTTCTCCGTGCTCGAAGGGCAGTCGATGCCTGTTCATGCTTCGATCCCTCAGCATGAACGGCATTATCGATAGGCTGTTCAAGTTATTCATGCGCTATCAGTAACCGTTTCGGTATGGAAAGAGCGAGCAGTGGGGAGCATCGCACGATTCCCTTTTCTCAGCGTCCTCGTCCGAGCACCAGGTGCAGTAAGTGACAATCGCCCTCGCCCTTTGCTCGGAAGGATGCCCGCTGCCGTTGACGCGGCCAAGCCTGAAGTCGTAAAGCAGGCATTCCTTCACGCGGCATTTCTTCACCTCGGCCCAATCAAAACCGGAACACATCAGACAGTAGTGTCGAATCGCTCTTCGGCGATTCAAGTTCCGGGTCTTGGTACCCTTATTCGTCAGGACCTCGCGTCTCATCTCAATCCATCGATATCGTAAGGATGCCCTGCGTCAATCATCGGCGAATCTATCTTCTGGGGTTCTTGCGGACCCATGAAAACCCGTCATGGACCTGTCCTGGCAGAAGACGGTGCCTCATAGCCATCGCCAAACGCGCGGCAAGAAGAACGAGAAGGCAAATCAGGACAATCCCTGCGTCTTTGTAGGCTTCAAAGAAAATGGGCGACAAGGCCGCCCCCCAACCGCTGAACCCGGATGCCCAGTGGACCTCCAGGGGCCAGAAGAAGGACACCGGGGACTGGGTGAAAAGGAAGTCTGCAAGGACATGAGAGAGGACAATGAGAAAACAGGTTGTCCATTTCATCCTCGGGATTCGGGGCCAGAGTCTCCCGGCGTTTGCGGCCGCGACTCCGGCCAGCAAGGCAAACAGAAGACTGTGAGTGGGTCCGCGATGAAAAGCGCAACCGTTGCCATGGATCAAAAGCCCGGCCGCAATGTCCAGGTCCGGAAGGTTGGAAAGAATGGCCGCGCACAGGGCGGTCTTCCAAGAGGCAAGTGGGGAACCGTGGTTCAGCAATTGATTCGTCGTCAATCCAATTACAGTGTGACCGAGAGGTAAAGGCATATGCGAAGCTCCATAATAGGCCTTTCATCTTTTCACCAGCAACCCCGCCCTTGGTGCCCGTTCTCCGCGATAGGCAGGTGCGGAGGGTAGCGGAGGGGACACCCTCTCCCCCGGTGGGAGAGGGTGGGGGTGAGGGGGAAAGGGTGGCGTTTTATCCCTATCGTTTACACCCCCTGAGTTAGGATCTCGCTAGGACGCCGTTCATGTTCAATTAAAAATGGAGAGGGGTGGAGGAGGCTTTCTACGGTCCTGCGGTTAGAGACTCGGAAGGAGGAAGATCGTTCTCCGTTTTCGGCGCCGGAGCGGAGAGGTAGATTTCTCGGTAAATGGTGAGGAAGGCCATGCCCATCGAAAGGATGATGGGTCCGAGAAAGATCCCCAGGACGCCGTAGACCTTGAGTCCTCCCAGGATGGTGAAAAACAGTATGAAGACGGGGAGTTTTGTGCTCTCGCCGATGATCATGGGCTTTATGAAATTGTCGATCATGCTGATGATGAAGAAGCCGTAGAGCCCCAGCCCGATCCCCTTAAGGAACTCCTCCTGAATGATGAGCCAGATGGAGGCGGGAAGCCACACCGACGTGGCGCCGAGAAAAGGGATAAAGGAATTGACGGCAGTCAAGAGCCCGAGCAGAATCGGAACCGGCAGGCCCACCGCCGCAAATCCTGCTCCTGCAAGAATACCCTGAGCAAAGGCTGTGACGAACATGCTTCGAACCACGGCTGTGACCGTGTTCGAGAAAGCGCTCACGGCCCGTTCCTGATAAGGCCGCTCCAGCGGCAGAAGTCCCACGATAAAGTGGGCATATCTCGATCCGTCGCGAAGAAAAAAGAAGAGAGCCACCATGACAAAGAGCAAATGGATGACAAAAATCGCCAGGTTCTTGAAGATCGCCGAGACCCTCTCCCCGATAATTCTCGGCACATCCTTCAGCCCAGATGCAATGCCGTTCCACACAAGGGCCTCGGTCTGCTCAGGCTGAATGCCCCATCGTTCGAGGTAAGGCTGAAGGCCTGAATTGCGGAGCTTCTGCGCGAGCACCAGTCCTTTTTCTGAAAAGGAGATCTTGGAAAGGGCACGATAGGCGTCCTTGGCTTCCTGCCCAAGATTCATCAGGAGAAACGAACCGGGCAACGCAAGGGAGATGAGAATGAGCAAAGTCAGGATAAGCGCGGCGAGCGTTCCTCTTCCCCTGAGAAGGTTCTTCAGTCGGGTGAACAAAGGGTAAAGGGTGAGGGCGAAGATGAGGGCCCACATGAAATCCATCCAGAACGGCTCGAGAACGCTGAACACCAGCCAGAGCAGCGTCACCAGGATAGCGATAAACGCTGCGGCAAAAAGATTCTCTCTGGTAAATAGCCTGAATGATGCCCGCATTGGCTCTCACGAAACTCTCCACCGTTGGTGGAGGACCCGGATAGGTTCTGCCGATCTCAATTCCCTTCCCCCGGCGGGAGGGGGAAAGAAAAAGCATCAATATTCTATCACGTATAAAATGGGATTTCTACGGCCGAGAGGCGTTTTTCTTAGCTGAAAATCGCGCGGCAAAAGCGAGGAGAAATAAGAAACAAAGAAAGAGGCCTGCAGGTCCTAGGGCCGGCACCGAGACAACCTGAGGCACGGAACCCGGGTCGAGCGGATTTGATCCGCTGCTCACCTCAAATCCATCGGTGTATCCGTCGTTGTCGGAATCGGAGTCCTTGGGGTCCGTGCCATAGGCGTATTCCTGAGCATTGGTCAGGCCTTCGCCGTCTGCATCCAGAACGGCGTCGCCTGGGTCCAGGTGACTGAATCCATAATAGACCTCCCAATCATCCGGCATGCCGTCGCCATCCGAGTCAGGAGGTGTTTCCATCCTCCAGGCAAGAGCGTAGTCCCAACTAAAGGCTCCCTGCCGTGTGACCTGTAGCCTGTACTTGCGGCCTGGCGCCAAAGGAACCCAGAGATTCTCGGTGTTGTCGCCGGTCCCGGCCGAGCTTGCGACGAGCCTTGGATTCAGAGGGTCGGTCACATCGTGGAGGAAGAGGTCCAGGTTGTAAAGAGTCGCGGCGTTGTTGAAGTTGTTCCAGTTGCCGCCGTGGATGTCGATGTTCCAGACCAGGGAAGCATTAAGCATCCTGTGGCTCTGATCCGCCGTGAAGTAATAGGATGCGGTCGTGTTGCTTCCGTTATTCCCACCGAAAAAAGGATCAAAGTCAAAACCATACCATCCTATGTTTCCCTGGCCGGCGGGATAATCCTCCGCGCTGTTCTGCTCGCCGGCGGCGATAATGTGATAGCTTTGGTAGACGTTCACCTGGCCTGCACCATAGCGTATGTCCAAGCCGTTGGCGCTTTGGTTCTCAGGCGCGACTCTATACTCGGTTACGCCGCTGTTCACCGGGCGGCGCAGTGCGCCTGCCATCAATGCGGCCTTGATCACCTCGGAACGCTCGGCATTGCGAATGATCTCCCCGTCGCGATTGGTCGTGTATGGCTGGACCGGATCGGTGGAGAAAGTGGGTGTTTTCCCTGTTTGAACAAGAAGAGCCGCTGCGGATGCGCCGAGGGGAGCGGAGTAGCTGGTGGGGCTGTAGGGGAGCACGACGTCCGGCTTCACTCGTCCTGCAGCATAGACTGCATCAACGGCGACCGACCCTCTCTGATGGCTTCCATCGTATCTGCCGACCGAGATGGAGTTGAAGGAAGAAATCAGAAGAGGTTTGCCGCTCGACGCGTTGTCGGGAGCCACGACCTGGATGAACTCGTCAGTCTCGATGAGGAAGTCCAGACGCCTAAGTATGTCGGAAGATTCCGAACTCGGAACGGTGTTGCCGACCCAGCTGTGGTTTGCGACGCGGCTGGGCGAAGACTTGTCTGAAGAGGAGAGGGTGTATCCCGGCTGGTATGAATAGCCATGATGCAAGAACCCGCTGCTCAGGAAATGATTCGATTCGTAGCAGTCGATATTGGTAATCCCCGGAGAAAGGGAAGAGGCATTCCCGTAGAAGAGCCTGCCAACGGTGGTTGCGTGGTCCGAGGAACCGGACACACTGTCAGAGGTCTTTTTTGTTATGGTCTTTCCGGAGAATTGGGGGTCGGCCGTACTCGGCATGTAGGGCCCAAGGGGGTCTCCGTAAGAAGTCCTGGCTTCCACCTGGGTCGCGGCAACCCCGCTGCCGGTAGGCATGCTGCCACCCAGTTCCGACTGAAGCAGCGTGAAACCCATGTCCTCTTTGTAGCCGGCGTCGGCGATTTGCCCGGTGATGATGAGTGCGAGCAAAAGAAATGAGGTGAGAGAGAACGTAAAGATCATGTTCGGCAACAGGCTTCACGGGCAGAGGTTTTGCGGCATTTTCCCCCCTGGTGGGAGGGGAAAAAGGGGAGGGGGCTCTTAGGCGGCTCTATATAAGGGGAATTCATAAGGCGCATCCATTGCGACCGAGTCTGACACATCCTCATTAGGGCATCATGAGGGCTCAATGAGAAATGGATTAAGAGCGGTGACAATCTTGGAACACAAACAGAAAGGGCGGGAGGAATCCCCCGCCCTTGTCTGATGATTACCACAAGCGCTATCGGGCCAGTTTCTTTCTAAAGCCCAGCAACCCCACGAGACCTGAACCGAAGAGCAACACTGCACCCGGAATCGGAACAGGGTTCACGTCAATTTGGGCTGTGACGTCATAAGTGGCAGGAGAGGAACCGAAATCATGCGTCGCCGCCCACCACGCAAAGGAGGTTCCAACCTCGGCAGCGCTGATTTTCCATTCCAGAGTTTTTCCTGCGTTTTCCGTCTGCTGCTCTGCGATCGGATCGGTCCGCACAAAGGTTGTGCCGTTCCAAGTGTGATAATCGTGTGGTCCCCAACCATTAGGCGAATAGACCCATGGATCGAAATGGCTGTCCACGATGTAATCGATCCCGCCAAGAGGATCGGGGACATAGGGATGAGACCCTAAGGCCCCTCCACTCTTGGAATCGATGTAGATTCCATATGTGCCCGCAAAATCATTGCTGCCGCTTGTATCGGGCGCTCCCCGAAGGTCGAGCCTGAAATAATGAAACCCGCTGTCAAAAGCGTGCCAGGCAGCGAGGATGTCTCGACTGGGCAAGAGACTGACGTCAGTGGGATCGCTTTGAGACGGCGTGACGCTCCAATCGTAAAGGTATGCGGCTTGGGCGGCAGGGGCCGCACCAAAAAGGATCAATAACATTAACACCATAATTAGCTTTTTCATTTCATTACCTCTGAGAGAAGTGTGGTTAACCCCAAGAAAACCGTGGGTCTGTTAGACGATTCGCTTTGCTACTTTTTTCTCACACCTCCTTTCTGTTTTCGCTCTTCTGTCTGTCCCGGCATTTGAGGCTGTGTGGCAATGTCATTTCGAGTCCAGCTCAACGAGCGGGGCGAGAAATCTTGATTCTTCAAGTGGCCTGATCGCAAGATTTCTCCCTTCGGTCGAAATGACAGAGAGCCTGCTTAGCCTATATCGGAACGCAGCCTTTTGAGGCAGCGGGGCTGGCTATTGACGCAAAAAGCCCGAACCTTGGACATGGCGTCCATGATTCGGGCTTCCTGGTACCCTGGATCAGGGGCAGCAAAGGACCCTCTTGGTTAGTGACAAGTGACAAGTGACGAGTAACGAGAAGTCTTTCTCATGTCTGTTTTATGTCATTTTTTCTGGGTCTTCTCCCAAGCGAGTGGGCCCAATTGCCCATAGAATATGATGAAAACCCTTTAGAGACAAGGGATTCGTAAGTTGGAAAGGTCTTCCAAAAGTGGTATTGGTTTTTCATGCTACGATATCGACGACTTTGGGATACATATCGGTTTCCTGGTTTCCGTCCGCAGCACACCCTTAGTGGGGTCTTTGGGGACCCCAGGGCCAGGGTCATCCGACTCGTACGTCGGGGAAAAAAACGGCTTGTGGAGTGTGCGGCCTGGTCCATCATTCCCTTTACGACCGGAAGATCCGAAGGGTCCGAGATCTGTCCTGCGGGGATGTACGCATTTACCTGGAGGTGGAGATCCGACGGGTCTATTGCCGAAGGTGCAAAAGCGTGAAACAGGAGAGGTTGGACTGGCTGGCGGACAATCCCTTTTACACCAAGCGTTTTGCCTTTTATGTGGGTCGTCGGTGTCGAGACTCGGCGATCACAGATGTTGCCAGAGAACTTCACCTGGACTGGAAGACGGTGAAGGCTCTGGAGAAGCAATACATGCAGGAGCAGTTGAAGCGAGCGGGGCAGCCTGGGCCAAAGGCGATTGGTATTGATGAAGTCTCTATCCGAAAGGGTCATACGTACCGGATTGTGGTCAGCGATCTTCTGAGGCTGAGGCCGATTTGGTTTGGGGGTGAAGATCGTTCTGAGCAGAGTATGGATCTTTTCTTTGAGTCTCTGGGTGAGAAGAAGAGCGCCAAGATCCAATTGGCGGTCATGGATATGTGGAAGGCCTTCTTGAACTCGACTCAGAAGCATGCTCCCCAGGCGGCTATTCTGTATGACAAGTTTCATGTGATGCGCCATCTCAATGAGGCCTTGGACAAGGTGCGCAAGAGCGAGTATGCACGGCTTGCTGGAGAAAAGCGGCAGTTCGTTAAAGGGCAGAAGTATCACTTGCTCTCTCACTGGGAGAACCTTTCTCTGGATGGACGGGTGGCCTTGAAGGCATTACTCAAGGCAAACAAACGATTGAACACCGCATACCTCCTGAAGGAGTCTTTTGGCCAACTCTGGGACTACAAGACAGAGGGTTGGGCCAGGCGGTTTTTCGATAACTGGCGATCCTCCCTGAAGTGGCAGCGGCTCAAACCCTACGAGGAGTTTGCCCAGATGATCGAGAGTCACTGGGACGGGATCGCCGCCCATATCGCTTCCGAGGATAAGGTCTCTCTCGGGTTCGTTGAAGGATTGAACAACAAGATACGTGTCATCCAGCGTCGGTCTTATGGGTTAAAAGATCAGGAGTACCTTCGTCTCAAGGTGCTCACGTGCATGCTACCGGCGCTCTAAATGTCAAAAAGTACCCACTCGATTGGGAGAAGACCCTTTTTTCTCTCGCCACTTGTGACTCGTTACTTGTTACTGCTTTATAGAGTGTTCAGTGTTCAGGAACCTCGATCTTTATTCCACCATTCCAGTGGTCCATCATTCCGTCTTCTGTTTGTTTAGCGTTCAGGAGCCTCGCTTGCGCGAGATGTTGAGTTGCCGATTCTTTCTGCTTACTGCTTACTTTTCATTGGCCGTGGAACTTGAGTTTACCCGCCGTCTGTGTGGCGGGCCGCGACCCGTGCACCTTCTTCCTATTTTTTTGTTTGCCTTTTATGAGCGAATGATGAAAGTTTTATTAATCTTCACTGTGCGTCGCGGGCACGGTGCCATTGTCGCGGAATAGATAGATGGCCGCCCGCGTGTTGTCGCGAATCGCCGCTTTGACGGCGGCAGGATCTTTTTCGCACATGAGAAGGGTTTTCCAGGAATAGATGTGCCCTTCCGAATGGAAGTCGGAATTGGCGATGTAGCGAAACTTTTTCAGCCCCACCACGTTGAAGAGGTCATCGCGGTTCGCCACCTCCCAGGCGTCGAAGAGTTCGGAGAACCTTGCGCGGTTCTCCCACAGGTACAGGGATTGCTGCTGATCCACGCCGTTTCTCTTGTGAGGGTGACATGCCACTGCAACACCGCCCTGCGCGTGGATGTCCTCGAGAATGTCCTCCACAGTCAGATCAGGATTGATGCTGCGCTCCACGTCCAGCCCAAGGATGTGGTACCTTATGTGATCATTGGTCACCTCGATCCCTGGAAGGACCAGCATACCGTATTCCTCCCAGGCTCTCCGGGATTCCCTGTGAACCGTTTCCATGTATACGGGGAAGTCGTCCTCCAGCAGGGCCTGGGTTTTGATTCCTGATCTCCGGCATTCTTGAATGGTGTGGCTGTCCAGGATGTGGTCGGTGATGGCAATCACATCGAACCCCTTCCGCCCGTAAAGGTCGATGATGTGCTTCGGGGTCAATTCGCCGTCGCTGAAGGTGGAATGGATGTGGAAGTCACACAGAAGCCACTCGCCGAACATGCCTTGTTCTTTGGATTTCAAACCGCCATCCTCCCTGTCATTTCAAATCCCCCCCATTCCCCTATCCGACAAACACTCTCCCCTCCCCTGGCGGGAGGGGAAAAAGGGGAGGGGGAGGGAAATCAAGCTTATCGGACAGTCTCCGAGAGCAGGATTAACACCTTGAATGAGCGTACGTCCACTCATTTAGACTGTGACTAGAATGTTGCTAGAGTTCGGTTAGGAATGGTGACGATACTCGATTTTTCTCCGACGACCCTAAAGTCCACTCCCCATTGAGAGGCTATGTCCAAATGACCGGGAAGCTTGTTTTCTGTCATTTCGACCGAAGGGAGAAATCTGACTCGCCTTGGCGAGTCATCCTGAGCAACGCGAAGGATCTGTTTGCCCCGGACAGATCTCTCTCTTTGTTCGGGACAATACTTCGCATTGGATTTCTCGCCCCGCTTTTTGAGCGGGACTCGAAATGACATGGCGACACCGGCTCTGATGGGGGAGGGGTATCTGGGGTTATCGGACAGGTTCTCAGGATGGATTCATAAAGAGTGTCAGGGCAAGCGTGAGACCATCAATGAGCGGAGAGGAAAGAAAAAGGCAGGGCTGCCCCGCATCCTGCCTTTTCGTTTCGGCACTTCTAAAGCAATCAGTTCTGAAACCTTCTGCGCAAACCCACCAAACCAACCAACCCGGAGGCTAGCAGCCATAATGCACCAGGGATCGGGACAGCACTAGGGTTATTGCCGATACCGAAGATGATCTTGTCACCTTCCCGGCCTTCAGCAAGTTTGGTAAGATCAAGAGTGAATTGGCCTTGAAGAATGAAGCCGTCGTTGAGCAACGCTCCGCCTGGATCAATTATCGACCAGCTACCGATGCCGGCTGCAGGTATACTGAAAGTCCCAAGATTATAACCGTCCAGGCTGGAAATGGTGAGACTATTGAAGGTCGGGAAGTTTACCCTGTCCCAGAGCTGAAAGTCGATGTAGTTGACTGGTCCGGCAGTTACGGCATCCGGGGCACGACCGATAGTCACATCATACGGTCCTGTATTATTATTCTGCGCACCGCTGCCAACCAATCTCAGACTCACCAAACCAGCCCCTGAATTCTGCGTGGGATCGTAAGTGATCGAGAAGTCATTGGTCACTGCCCAGTCAGCAAAGGCATACACACCAGGCACATCTCCGTTCACCTGTTGTTGTCCTGGTGTCCTGGTTGGCGAGGCGTTGACCATCATCTCATAGTCGGAAATGGTGGAGTTGAAATTCCGGAATCTCACGTCGGCAAGCCAATCGCTGGTTCCAGCTAATTCGCCGCTTACCACAAACAAAGCGTTGGCGCTACCTACCCAGCCCATGGATAAGAGACCTAAGAACAAAAACAAGGCTTTCTTTCTCATCGGTTTCACCGATTTTCTATTTCGGATTTTATTTTTTCTCAGCCTCAGGGGAAAAAAGCAAAGCCCGAACCACGAGCGTCTTCACGCTCAGAAGTTCGGGCTTCCTGGTACCCTGGGGCAGGGGCAGCGAAGGACCCTTTTGGTTAGTGACAAGTGACAAGTGACGAGTAACGAGAAGTCTTTCTCATGTCTCTTTTATGTCATTTTTTCTCTTGTCACTTGTTGCTCGTTACTTGTTACTGCTATAGAGTGTTCAGTGTTCAGCGTTCAGGAGCCTCGCTTGCGCGAGAGAGATTCTGGGTTCAGTTCTGCCTCCTTTCTTCTCCTGCTTTTTTGTTAGGATTTTGTGAGCAGTTCAATAAAATCTTGTGAATTCAGTTGCCACCTGCGGTCATGTGACACGATCCCCTTCTTTACCTCCTGCACGGTAGAGAAGCGCGGAGACTGCGGCCGTGAAAGGGGCTACAGTCACGACGCCGAAACTGCCGACCAGAATGTTCAGCACCTCTGCCGCCACGAAGGGAGCGTTCAGCAGGTTGGCTGCCGGGAGCCCCTTGGCGATGAAGACCATGAACATGGTGATGTGGCTGCCTGAATAGGCCAGCAGAAGGGTGGTCGTCATGGTGCCGGTGACCGCCCGCCCAACGCGGAGTCCAGAACGCATGTGTTCGAGCAGGCCGATTTTGGGATGCTTGGCTTTGATCTCGTCCATGCTGGCGGCGATGTCCATGGCAAGGTCCATGACTGCGCCGGAGCAGGCGATAAACACGCTGGCAACGAAGATGTCCGTCAGGCGCAGGTGGGGAAAGCCCGAGTAAAGGAGCATTTCAGCAAAAGGCCGCACCGCCCCATGGAGCCGGAACAAGTGAGTGAACCAGCTGGCCAGGCCGCAGGTGATCAGCAGCCCCAGCATGGACCCTGCGAAGGTGGCCAGGCCACGGCGGGTCAACCCTCCGACGGAAAAGCAGATCACTCCGGTGAGGAGCGCCACGATGCCCAGGCCCGTCCACAGGGGAGGATAGCCTCGCAGCAGCAGGGGGAAGAAGAGCTTCCACAGGACCATGGCCGTGAAAATGAAGGACAGAACGGCCTTCAGGCCGGTCACGCCGGCCACGGCCAGGAGCAGGACACCGAAGAGACCGATAAGAACGAACTGCAATGTCAGCCGGTAGTGTCCGCGGGCGATCGCATCGGATGGCATGCCCTCCCGGTCGTGGTATTCCACGAGGATGACCGCTCCTTCCTCGTAGAACTCGTCAAGCTCCATCTTGCCGGTGAGCATGTTCGTCACATAGAGTTCCTGACCCTTGTGCGGGCCGTCCAGGAGGCGCACGGTCAAGAATTGAGTGTTTGTCTTGACGATCAGGTGCGTCCTGACGCGGCTGTTGTCCACGGCCGTTATCAGAGCCCGCGAACGAAGTCCGCCCGGGGCCGGCGGTACACCGGCCACGTCGATGAAGGCAAGGCCGATGCAGATGCCCGCGATGACGAACGAAAACAGCCACTCGCGCCGTGATGCGGACATTCAACCCTCTTTTATATTCGTTAATGCAAACGGCGCCGCCTGGGCGGCGGCGCCGTGCTTCTGACAGGGAAAGCCGCTCTATCCTATTTCAGGACAGGGAGCGGTTCAAAGATGTCCATCGCCTTGGCTAGCTTCTTCGCGATGTCCGTGTTGTCGTAGAAACCCGCGAAACGCCATGCCTCCCGGCCTTGGGCAAAGACCGGTGTCGGTACGCCGGTGTGGGAATAAGATGTCCAGCCGATGCTGGCGCGCTCATTGAGGATGTGGGTGATCGTGACGATAATCGCCTCGTACCCGCCGTAAAGATAGGCATTCTCAGCGGCGCTGTTGTTGTTGCTGCCGCACAGCGACATGTCATAGGCATCTTCCAGTTTTTCCTTCTGGTAGGCATTGAGGTCGTCCCATTTTAGACCAAAGATGTCCATCATCAGGTCGCGCATGGAGTCGGTCATGGTTTCGGATTGGGTCCAGTCGCCGACACAAACGGTTGTCTTGTTGGCATCCTTGTGGGCCTTCCACTGGTTGGCCCCAAAATACTGGAAACTGTTCTTTTGCCCGAGCAGCCTTTCGTAGTAGGCCGTGTAAGCCGTCGTTGCGTGGCCGATGCTCATGCCGCCGGTTTCATGGTCCCCTGTCACGACGATGAGGGTTTCATGCGGGTGTTTGTCATAGAACTCCAGGGCCACGCCGATGGCATTGTCAAAGTCGATCATGTCCAGAATAGCCGCCATAGCGTCGTTGGCGTGGCAGGCCCAGTCGATCTTGCCGCCCTCCACCATGATGAAGAAGCCTTTGTCGCGGGCGGGTCCCTTTCCGAGGTTTTTTCCGGGACGCCTGTCGTAGAGAGTGGCGATCGCGACTTCGGTCATCTCTGCGAGGGAAAGGTTGGTCTCAGGCCTGTCAATTTCATAGGGCATGGCCGCAGAGTCTTGAAGCCAGGGGTTGATGCAGACGACCTTATCCTTTGGATTGTTCTTGAGAGCCAGGATGGATTCCCGGGTGTTGCGCACTTCATAGCCATTGGCAGCGAGGAGAGCCCAGATATCGTTGTTGGTGTCGGAGCCTGGGTTAGCCACGGGCGTAGGCTTGGCCAGACCGCCGCCGCCGAAGAACTCGTAGCCTGTTTGAGCCATCTGGGTGCCGATGCTGTTCATGAGGCCCCGGCTGGTGACGCTGGCGTAGTACGAGGCCGGCGTCGCATGGTCGAGAGAAACGCTCGAAATGATACCGACTTTCTTGCCCCTTTCGTGGGCAAGCTGGGCAACGCTCTTGTACTTGGTGGTCAAATCAGGGCCCATTCCGATGGCACCGCTTTTTGTCTTGATGCCGCACGCAAAGGCGGTTCCGGCCGATGCCGAATCGGTCATAAGGGCATGGGAGTCATAGGTCGTCTGCATGCCCTGCACCGGCATTTTGCTCATGTTCAAGCGGTTCTCGGGCTTCAGGAGATCCTCGGCCAGGGTTGCCTTGCCGCCGTTTACGGTTGTCAGGTAAGCTTCGGTGGCCTGGATCTGCGAATTGGCCATGCCGTCGCCGAGGAAGAAGAACACATACTTCGGCTGCATCGCGTGTGCCGCTGTGGCCACGAATGCCATGATGACGGCCAGCGCTGTAACAAGAATCCATTTTTTCTGCATCACTCTCATTTTCTTCTATTCTCCTTTCGTCGCATTTTCGTTGTCGTGTTGTTTTTTTCCGTGAATTAAGTTTGATGACTTCGTAAAAAGTCAAAAATCGCTGTTTTTTGTCATTCCCGCGTAGGCGGGAATCCAGTCTTTCTAAGCGCTTCTGGACTCCCGCCTTCGCGGGAGTGACGGCCCGGAGGACTTTTTACGAAGCCGTCAAGTTTCTGTTGCAGCCGGCGAGGATGGGACTCGCAAACAAGGTCAATTCACCTCCTTTCAAAGAAGCATTTCAAGAGCCGGGTTTAATCATCCGGAGGCCGGCTTTAATTTTCTTTGTGTATTATTCCTTTGCTTTTGTTTGCCATTCATGAGGGATCGGCAAGAATTCTGTTAAACTTCATGATTGGGGTAGAAGCATTGAATTGATGGATCGCGACAGAAAAAAAGGCAGGGCTGCCCCGCATCCTGCCTTTTCGTTTCGGCACTTCTAAAGCAATCAGTTCTGAAACCTTCTACGCAAACCGACCAACCCAACCAACCCCGAACCCATGAGCCAGACAGCTCCCGGAATTGGGACGGGAGTAAAGTCGTAAGTCACATTTACGTTAGCCAAAACCGATGTAGAGACTCCAAAAGGTGCAGGGCTCGGCAGCCCGTTGGTTTGGTTTCCTGCCACATAAATCGTGTCCTGATTCAACGTGGTGAGAAAGAAACTCATTTCTCCGATACCGATGAAGTCTGCTAGAGTGCTTTTTGAGAAAGTCGCTGCCTGGCTGAGATTCGGACCAGATTGAGACCATAACGGTTGACCGGTGATACGGAGCGCCTCACCGATGGTGAATGATCCATCCGGGTCACCCGAACCGACTATGCGGATGGGAGCGTTGCTGGCGTTAATTGAAACGTCACTGTAACTGCCTGAGCCTGCAAGCGAGAACTGATAGGTCAATTTGTCCCAACCGGCATAGAAATCGCCGTCGTTGGTCGCGAAAGCTTGCGTCGTCATGGCCGCGTCCAAGGCAAACGTGGCGGAGAGGAGTGTACCCAAGCTCGGATTAAATTTTTGGACAGGTATGAGCTTGTTGGTCACGTCCGTAGGGCCGCTATAAGAACCACTGTAGGTAATTGTGTTAGCCGAGGCGGGATCGACGGATAAGAGGAACAATGTTAACAAAACAAGGGTTGCACCAATCTTCTTCATTAATCTTCACCTCCTTTCTGTTTTGAGATTTGATTATTTCTCAGCCTCAGGGAAAAAAGCAAAGCCCGAACCGCGAGCGTCTACACGCTCAAAGTTCGGGCTTCCTGGTACCCTGGAGCAGGGGCAGCGAAGGACCCGTATGAATCAGTGATCAGTGACCGGTAAATCAGTGATCAGTATGCCTCGCTATGCGAGGGGTAAATTGTGTGCCCTTTCTACTGTCTACTGAATTCTGTCTCCTGTCTTATCCTGCTTTTTTGTTAGGATTTTGTGAGTGATCTGTGAATTCTTCGTTAGCAGAATTCTTTTCCGTGGAAAGGTCCCCTTTGCTTCAAAGGCATTGACTTCAGGAAAAGGGAAGCATAATATGATATCAAAATGATGACTTGAAATGCTTGCATAGAAGGGAGGTGAGTCTTTCATGGGAGCTATTACGCTGCGGGGGTTGGAGCCATCCCTGAAGGAGAAGCTGAAACGGGCTGCCAAGAAGGAAGGGAAGAGCGTCAACCAAATGGTGAAAGACGCCCTGAAAGAGCACCTGGGGATGAGCAAAGAGAAGAAGTTCACTTTGGTGCATCATGATCTCGACCACCTTTTCGGACGGTGGTCTGAGGAGGAGTTCAAGAGGATTCAGCGCAAGATTGATTCTGAACGGAAGGTTGACGAGGAGCTTTGGCGATGAAGAACCTTCTGATCGATACGAACATTTACACCTTTGCGCTGAAGGGGGACCCGGCGGTCGTATCCATGTTGCAGCAGGCCCATGAAATCGGGATCAGCGCCGTAAGCATCGGCGAACTGCTTTCCGGCTTCAGGGGAGGGAAGAAAGAGCAGGAGAACCGCCGGGAGCTCGAAGAATTCCTGGATTCACCCCGTGTTCGCGTGTACGGCATGGACGAAGGGACCTCTGAGTTCTATGCGGAGGTGCTTCACAACTTGAAGAAGAAGGGAAAACCGATGCCGACCAACGATATCTGGATCGCAGCCCTGGCTTTTCAGCATGGGCTGGCGCTTTTTTCCAGGGATCAGCATTTCAAGGAAGTCCCGGGGCTGCTCATGATCTCTGAATGAGATTCGGGCTGCCGCTCGATCGTTCCGTGACGGTAAAAAATGGCTTCGTGGATTGAATTGGTTGTTCTCTTTGTTGTCTGTCCGCTGGGATTTCTGTTCAGCCCCTTTCGCATCCCCAAGATACCCGCTCTCCTGCTCATGACTCTTCTCTGTCTCGCGCTGCTCCTGAGGGACAAGGGGTTCTCCAGGAAAGCGCTCTGGCACCGGGAGCCGTTGAGAGGCTACATCAAGAACATTCTGTTCAGGGCCGCGTTCGTTGGGCCGGCCCTCCTCATGATGGTTTGGTTCATCGACCCTGACACGCTCTTCAACTTCCCCCGTACTCGGCCTGCTCTCTGGGCGATCGTCATGGTTCTTTACCCTTTGCTCTCCGCTTATCCGCAGGAATTGATCTACCGGTTTTTTTTCTTCCGCCGGTACCGGTCTCTTTTCAAGACAGAGTCCCGGATGATCTGGGCCAGCACGCTGGCCTTCGCCTTTCTTCACATCATCTTCCTGAACCCGCTCGCCGTGCTCCTGACCATCCCGGGCGGATACCTGCTCTCTACAACCTATATCAGAACTCAATCCCTCCTCGTCGCAAGCATCGAGCACGCCGTGTACGGAAACCTTGTTTTCACGATCGGCCTGGGGTTCTATTTCTATAGGGGCTGATCACTCACAGGAGCGAGGTGGAAAGAGTCCCCTCCGGAGGGAATCCTGCTTTGTGAAGAAACGTTTTTCGAGAGCATGCGAAAGTATTGTGTACCGCAGGAGTGTTGGCTTTATTGTCATTTCGAGCGGAGCGAGAAATCCAGCCTTGGAGAGTAATTGAAAGATTTCTCCCTTCGGTCGAGATGACAATCAATTTCTGAGACACAAGACCAACATTCCCTACGACTGTTTGCTCAGGATAAGGACTGCATGAGAACTCGGTTAGGTTTCATCAAGAAGGTTGTGCTGCGGGCCAGGCGCGCCCTGATGCGGATCGTGAGCTCCGGCTTCTCCTCATAGTTGGTCTGAAGCTTCAAAAAGCCCTGATGGGACCCTGAAGCGCCGGGAAGGGTTTTGAAATGCAGGAGGTACCGCCGGCCTTTGTCCACTTCTTCAAGGGTGTAGGTCAGCTTTTCCTCGAGGTTGAAGGCCACGGGCGCGAGGGTGAGGGGTTTGTCGAGCTGCGCCTTGATCTCCACCGTCTTTGTCGCCGCCTGGCCCTCGCCTCCGGCAAGCAGCACGTAGTAGGTCGACAGGCGGATGGGGACTCTCACATTGGCGACGATCCTGAAAAAGGTCTCGGGCTTGGCGGGATCGTTGGAATAGATCCTGGCCGTCTTCTCGATTCGGCCTTCATACCCTTCGGTCGTGACCTTCAGATGGATGGTTCCTTCCCCTCCCGGGGGAACGGCCTCGTCAAACTCGGCCGACACGCATCCTCAGTCCGAATTGACGTCCCTGATCTTCAGAACCTGATCTCCCCGGTTGAGCACGCGGACCGAGTGGCTGATCACCTCTCCTTCTTTTACCTCCTTCGCATCATATCCCGAGCCTTCCAGAACCATCCTGGGGCCGCTTTCCGGCAGGGCCGAATCCGGGTTTTGCAGAAAAACGAGGGCAACGAGAGCCAATGCATAAATGGCACGGTGTGCTTTCATTCTTTTGAACCTCCGGGCTGCAGAAGGACTCATTTCTTCTTCGCGTCGTAGAGGCGGATGATCTTCTCCGTAATGTCGATCGCCTCGTCCGAGCTCACGACGCTCCTCTTTTCCAGAATGAGCGTGTACTTTTCCTTTTTCATGAACTCTTTCACCACGTCGCTCACCTCCTGAAGGATCTTCTGGGTGAGGTCCACGTTCTTCTTGTTGAGATCTTCTTCGAGGTCGGTCTTGAGCCGCTGAAGATTCTTGACCTCCCGGGCAAGATGATCATTTTTTTCTCTCTTCTGGGACTCGGTCATGCCGTCGCCTTTGATCTTGATCTCCTCCTCCAGAAGGCGCACCTCATCCTGCTTCTTGCTGAAGAGCGATCTCTTTTCGTTCAGCTCGTCCATGAGGAGGTTCCTGGCTTTCTTGGCCGCCTTGGACTCCTTCATGACCTCCTGGGTGTCGATGATGCCTATCTTTACGTCAGCCGCCTGAGTGCAGTCGGAACTGCTGATCGCAATGGCGATCAGGATGACCCCCATGATTGCAAGCTTCTTTCTCATCTCCCTCTTCCCCCCACCTCCGTAAGATAAAACCGTCCGGCCCAAGCCGGGGAAATGCATGACATAGGATTTTCGACCAGTCACTTATAGGAAGGGAAATGTTAGGAGCGGATTAAAGGAGAGTTAGGAAAATGTTTTCTCTGCGGTACGGCGATGGCGGAGGCCAAAGCGAGCTGTGAGCACAAGTCTCACAATATCTGAACAATAGTATAGGATAAAACTGACGACTTCGTAAAAACTCCATCTGCGGCGTTGCGCTTCATCGTTCGTCATTGCGGCGTAGTTCTATGTACGCCTCATTCCTCAGGATTCGCGCGCCTTGCATCTGGAGCTTTTTACTGTGCCGTCGGCTTTGACGACTTTTTACCGTGAAAATGCACCCGTAGGGGAGGGGTTTACCCCCTCCCGCGGGCGGGCGTGAAGCCCGCCCCTACATTCTTGTGCGCCTCTGGCGCATTCATGCGCGGGGGCGACAAGATCAACGTGTCATGAGCATTTACGAAGTCATCAGAACCAGGGGCGAGGAAGGAATTGCAAGTGAGGAAAGGAAAAAGCAAAGGCGGGAAGCCTTTGTCGAGAAAGAATGCTCTTGGTTCAGGCCGGCGCGGGAGTGCCGATCACAAGGCGAATGATCGCCGAACCGGAGCCATCTCCGGGAGGGAAAGAGAAAAGAATGCAGGAATGAAAAGATTTTCGTCGGCATTCGCTCTTTCCTGCATCGGGCTTTATGCGCTCATTTACTTCCTGCCCCCCGATGTCACTGCGCCTCTGAATGCCCACACCGCTTCAACTCTGGGCCTTGTGCTGAACAGCCTGGGCGTTCCCGTGTGCGCTGCAGACGATTTGGTCTCAGGGCAGGGGCCGGCCTTCAGGATCATTCCGGAGTGCACCCCTGTCTTCACGGCAGGGCTTTTTCTCTGCTTCGTCGGTTTCTATCCTGCCGCCTTTCGCGACAAGGCAAAAGCGCTGCTTCTGGGCATTCCGGCTCTTTATCTTGGCAACCTGGCCCGTCTGGTGGGGATTGCTTTCATCAGCTTGTATGACTGGAAACTTTTCGATCTCGTTCACGTGTATCTCGGGCAGGTGTTTACCCTGTCCCTCGTCATCGTGGCCTGCCTGGCATGGATGCGCTGGGCCGGCCGAAAGCAATCGACACAAAGTCCTTCCTTCAAGAGCGCGGTGTTCCTGGCCCGCTTCGCCGTCATCTCGGGCTGCCTGTTCCTGGTCTGGATCAAGCTTCACCATGGGTACATCCGATTGCTCGACCAGGTCATCCTCGCTGGCTTTTCCCTGTTCAACCACCAGGTCCCTCTTGCCCGGAACACGGTCTATTATTACGAGACCGTCAGCACCGTGGTCTTCACGTCCCTTGTGCTCGCCGCAGGGTCGATGCCGCTCATGATGAGATTGAAAGGCCTGGCAGGAGGTCTGGGGGTCCTTTTCGTCACTCACCTGCTTCACCGGATCAATAATGTGTTGCTCGCCTATTTCCGGATCAGCTCTCTGGTGTCAATCGACCTGACGCTGCTGGTCGTCGGGCAATACCTCGTTCCCGTCCTATTCCTGATCTACCTGCTCCGAGTTCAAAGACCCTGCACGCCGGCCGGGCCCGCAACCCTGGGCTGAAGGAGCGGGAGGTGAAGACGCTGGCTTTTCCATGGGCATCCGGGTGCTTTTCGAGTTCCTCGGTTTTGATCGTGCTTCTTCTTGGCCGAGCGGTCTTCATGCAATCTCAAACCGGCTGAGCCTGGAAGGGTCGGGGGCTTTCCGGCCGTCAAAGAAGTCGCACGATCGGTAATAGCGCAGGTCTTCCAGCCACAGCTTGTAAAAGGGAAGATCCTGGAATAGGGACTTGACGAGGCGCAGGGGCTGTGTCGTTGCGTCGAGGAAAGGCCCGAACAGATAAGAAGGGTCCCTGAAGCACTCCCAGTCGCACAGGGTGCATTTTGAATCGGGGCGGTGGCCGTTGAGGTTCCAGAGCTTTCCCATGTTCTCTTTTCCTCTGTACCCGCAGGGGTAGGCATCGCCGCCTTTGGCGTCCACGAAGAAAAAGTCGATTCCGCCCCGACAGGGGTAAGGGACCTTTCCGCAGTCCCGGTAATCCTGGGTCAAGCCGTACAAGGCGCTCCGCGGCGAGAAGATTCTGATGCGCGAGCGATAGCTGGGGATGGTCTCTTGCAGGGCTTGAAAGATCAAGGCCTTTTCCTCCCGCGAGAAGCTCACCACAGGGTCAGCGGACTCGGCTCTATAAACCGGCCTGAGTTCCTCACTTTGATCGTTATTCGCCATAGACATTGGGTAGCAGGTATTGACCAGCGTGAATCCCAGGTCGATGACGAACTCGAAGAAACGGATGAAGGAGGTCCGGTACCAGTCGTAGAAGCGCTCGCGGGACCCCTCGCCGCCGTTGCCGGAGGACAGGGCAGGCGTCCCGTCGACGCGCCCTCCCATGTTGCGATTGATTCCCAGATTGGCGGTGGGGTAGATTCCCCGTTCGTGAAACAGGGGCAGGGCTTTTCGGATTCCCTCGATTAGTCCCGGAAGCCCCCGCATTTCCTCATGAAGCGAAGCATCGGCAGAATCGATGCTGATCCAGAGATTCCTGAGCGGCACGCCGGCGAGAGTGTCGGCGAGGCGGGCTGCGCGGGACTCGAAGCCGGGTCGGTCAGGGCGGGCAAAAGGGAAGCCGTTGGTGCCGGTGCGGATGTACCTGATGCCCGCTCTGTCTGCATATCGGATCAGAGTGCACAGGGTATCGAGAACCAGGAGGGGCTCGCCGCCGGTAAAGGAGAGGACCGAAAAGCCTCTGGCTGCCGCGGCATCGATGATTCTTTTGACGTCATCGACCTTCAGGCTCGACCGGCTGAAGCTTTCCGTCGCGCGCATCCCGCATTGGGGGCAGAGTCCGTTGCAGCGGTCGGTGAGCTGAATCACGAGCTGGCCGGGGGCGTGATGGTGCAGAAGATTCCGTACCTGCCCCCAAGTGAAGGTCAAGGATTTCGAACCGGTCTCATCGTTTCTTGCCATGGTCAGAGTACCCTGTGAAATGCAAGGGCATTAGGGCAAGAGTACAACCGTCATGTTAGAGTTTTGTGGCGCTCTTGTGAGAATTGCGCTACGGAGGCTTCAACGCTGCGCAGAGCCATTGGCCTGGGGTTGGCGGCAAAGAGGGTTGCGTCGGCCGCCTCGACAAGGATTGAGGTATGCTTTCTTTTGAACCATATCCTATTTCAAACTATCGAAAAGACCAAACGCGCGAATCTTGATGAACTCGTAAACGCTTATGACAAAGGATACACCGTGACGGTTATGAAGGACGCTACGGCCTCCAACTCCCCCTAAGATCAGAAGTAAAAGGAAGGCAAGATTTTCCCGCTGGTCAGTAAGGCCCTGACCGTTGAGCAGTTCCTGAGCCAATTGGAGGCCTCAAGGCTCGCGGATTTGAACCGAACGCATGGTCGTCAATGGCCCTCTGGGTGGGCCGTTGACGACCATTTTTTTGTGCCCCTCGGGGAGTGGAAGAACCCTCGCCTTTAGCCGATGATGCAACCTCCGCCCCCTGGTATACGCTCTTGTTCTTCAAATAGGCGGTGCACTGTCAGCACTTCAAGGTTACGAGGGCAAGTCATGATAAACCTTCTGCCTGCCGCCGCGGTAGGCAGCATTTGGTATACTTGAATCGCCTATCCCTGTTTACCGCAGAACAATCGTAATTGTAATCAGAAGCTGAGGGGTTTCCAAAAACAAGGCTCCCAGCCAAAGCCACCCGTCTGCCAAAGACGCCCAAATACAGCATCGACTATTCCTTCTCCCAGCTCCCTTTTTCCGATAAATGGCTTTATTGTAGACCAGGAATCTCCCGAAGCGTTCCCCACCTGATTTGGAAATAGAAAGCCGAGCATGGGGATAGGTATTTCTTCAATCCTCCGGTTTTGCACCCCTGAGTGTCGAACTCCCCATTCTTGCGAGCCTTCGATACGCACCTCACGGCAGGCGGCCATGCCCACAACGGACCCGTAACGATGATGAATAAGAATGCCACAAAATACCGGATTGATTCTTTCCTTGATCCACAAGGCGAACTCGCCTGTGGTCCTTTGCATCTGAAGCAAGTTCTTATCACCTAACCTCAACTATCCCAATACCATATGGTTGCAATACATATAAAAATAATACTTGACATTTGTTTACAGCATTATATGTTATTGGCATATAATGTGAACAGCAAATATCAAAGGAAGAATAGAAATGGAATCAGAAAGAGCCCAATTTGTTGATCGAAGTCGCAGGGCCTTTACCCGACTTGCCCGGTTTATAAACCAGATGATGCGGGAACCGCTTGCCGAAAGTCCACTGACGCTCCAGCAGTGTTACACCCTTGAAGCCCTAACTGAGGGTCCAATGACAATCAACGAACTGGCCGGTGAGGTGGCGCTTCACCAGAGCACCCTGAGCCGGATCGTTGAGAAACTGGAAAAGCAGGGGCATGTTACCAGAACACGGCCGGCGGATAACCAGCGTAAAGTGGAAGTCCGTATTACAGATAAAGGAAAGGAATTGTATCTCTTTCTTAATTCCCAGTGCAACCAGATGATTTCCGGACTTATTGATCTGATCCCAGTGGATAAGCAGAAAGCCATTATCGATTCCCTCGAGGAGATCACACGATTACTGAATCCTCAGAACAGAGAATTCAAGCAGCTTCTCAGTCAATGCTGCAAAGGCCCGACCGGTATTCTCAGCAGTATGGATGAAACACAAGAGAAATGATGAAAAAGACAACAATGTATTCAATGGAGGAGAGTAAATGGAACAAACAACCGACAATAGCTCGTGTGGATGCCATACGCCTACTAAAGCTCAGATTGCGGAAAAGGGTGATACTCATAGCGCCCCGCGGTGTGGAATCAATGCATCGGAACAATCGTGCATCGTGAAGCGAACGATCGCACGGATTTGCGGGCTGGTTAAGGAAGATGAAAGAGGCAGCCCGGATGAACAGCCGAGGTACACCCTGAACGGTTATGTGGAGGAATTCATAGACACACCGGTCGGGAGGGTGCCCAAGGTAAAAACAAGACTATCGGCTTGGGATTTGGGACGTCATGCCATCGCCCGCATGGGAATTGCACGGGCAAACCATCGCGTGGGCCCCGGTCTTTACTTGGTGGGAAAACCCGGTCCGGACGACCCGGTTTTGGTTACGGCCAACTACCGCCTTTCCTTTGACGCACTCCGCAAGGAGCTCAGCGGTATTGATGCGTGGATACTGGTGCTTGACACGCGTGGAGTAAATGTATGGTGCGCTGCAGCAAAGAAGACTTTTTCTACGGATGAAGTCCTCTTACAGGTGAAGGAAACGCAGCTGGAGCGTGCGGTGTCGCACCGGAGACTTGTTCTGCCCCAGTTGTCCGCCACGGGGGTCAATGCGCGCCTGGTGAAGAAAGGGTGCGGGTTCGAAGTAATCTGGGGCCCGGTGCGGGCTATGGATATCCCTGTCTTCCTGAGAAACGGCATGACCTGCTCTGAGGAGATGCGAACCGTTGACTTTCCCCTTGTTGAGCGGGTTGTTCTTGTTCCTGTTGAAGTCTCCATATTGCTTAAACCGGCACTTGTTATGGCACTTTTTCTAATCCTTATTTCAGGGATCGGCCCCGGTATCTTTTCTTTTTCAGCGGCCTGGGAGAGGGGGACTAGAATGGTCACCGCCCTCTTTATGGGGATCCTTTCAGGTGCCATTCTTACCCCGGTACTGCTTCCGTTCATTCCGGGTAGGATGTTTTCCATAAAAGGGGCCATTTCCGGACTAGCGGCGGCAACAATAACGGTTTTATTCTGTATCGGTGAGGCGTGGATATGGGAACTCATTCCCTTATTTCTGGTTTCGACTGTGTTCAGCTCTTATCTTGCCATGAATTTTACGGGTGCCACGCCGCTCACGTCACCCTCGGGAGTGGAAAAGGAGATGCGTTTGGCGCTTCCCTGGCAGGTCGGCGTTTTGCTGCTGGCCCTTACCATCTGGGTAGGAAGCGCTTTTCAAGTATGAGTATAAGAAGAAGGGATGATGAAATGAAGACAATGCGATATCTTGCGGGTGTTTCGACACTGAAACTCAATACTGGTGAATGTGTGGGATGTGGGAACTGCTCATCTGTTTGTCCCCATGCCGTCATTGCAGTGGAAGGCAAAAAGGCAATGATTAAGAATATTGATGCATGCATGGAATGCGGTGCCTGTATGAACAATTGTCCGGCCAACGCCATTGCTTTGAATCCTGGCGTTGGGTGCGCGGCGCATATCATGCTGAGTTGGCTGGGATTAAACAAGGGAGTCCCCGCCTGTTGTTAAATCACAGTGCGATTTGCAATTCATGGATTTCGGATCATAGATGCTCCGAAATCTCGATTCGGGCATTACCCGCCCTTATAAGCGAGCTCCCCCTGATTAAAGAGTACTGTTTCGGCTTGATGGGAGCAAATCAATTAGTCACATCTCACACACGGTAACGTCAGAAAAAGATAAATGATTTCATGAAAAAAAACCTGTTGATCATACTGGAATCATTTTTAAATGCTTTAGACGTTAGATTTGTTATCGAAGCCACAAAGAAGTACTTTACGCATACTTGGGAAGTCGGACTTGGAGAGATTGTAAAATACTTGGTTAAAGGAAGGGGTTACAAAAGCATTACACCGCCCCAAGCGAGCCACCTATTATCTGAAGAAGGAAATGATATCCTCATCGTCGATGTTCGAGAAGTTGCACGATATGAGATGGATCATATCATCGGATCGGTTTCGAAGCCGATTGACGATTTTGTCAAGGAAATCTATCAAGGGGCTTATTCAGATGAGATCACCGGTAATAAAGTTCTTATTATCTGCGACACGGGTCAATTAAGCCGTGTTGCGGCTGCCCTTATGGCGGAGGAGGGGTTCAGCAAGGCATATAACATCAAAGGCGGCATGAGACGCTGGAAGAGATGGATGAAGCTATCTCGCAACACAGCGTGTTTGTAATAAGTGTTTTCGGTACACAGAAGCGACAGGCACCACCTCTCCATTCAACAATACGATTTGCAGTCAGAACTCTCACCCATCCTGCCGTCTCCCACCGATTGAGGTTGACCCCATTGTCAAGACCACAAAATTGGAAAAATAAGGTGGATGCCCCTGCCTTAGGGTACCAGGAAGCCTAAATTGAGAGCGAGATGCTTTTGGTTTTTTGTTTCATTATTGCCGGAAGCCTTTGCAATGCCAAATTCCAAAACGCAGGAGGAACAAGAAGTGAAAAGAAAAATCCTCAGAGTTATGTTTTCGGTTTTTGTCATGTCTCTTCTGAATAATGTCCCTTCCATCTATGCCGCTGTCTACCAAGTAATCGACTTGGGAGTGGGCCAGTATGCCACGGCGATCAACGATCAGGGTACCGTCGTCGGTTACACGTATTCCGGTCTGTTTTCTCCGCTCCTGTCCGGCTCCGCTTATATACAACAGGGGGGGACGACAACAGACATACCGCCGCTCACGGGATACACCGACAGCCGTTCCCTGGCTGTGAACAACCAAAATCAGGTTGTTGGCTTTTCGGGAAACGGCACTGTCTTTGCCCCCTTTGTCTGGGATAAGGGCGTGTTGACGAATCTGGGGAATCTCGGAGGCGGATGGAACTTCGCAACCGGGATCAACGACATCGGGCGAGTGGTTGGGTACTCTTCTTTTGAAGGTTATGAAGCTCCGGTGCATGCGTTTCTCTGGTATGCGGGAACGATGATCGATCTAGGCACCATGTCCGGCTTTGTGGACAGTTATGCCCATTCTATAAACAACTCCGGACAGGTTGTCGGCAGCATCGGGGATCGGATGGGCATCCATGCTGCTCTCTGGGAAAACGGCATAATGAAGGATCTGAACGACCTCGCAGACCTCGATGGGGCGATGACGTTGTTAAGTGCGTTGAGCATCAATGAATCAGGGCAGATCATTGCATTAGCCATAGAGGAGGGCGGGGGTGACCATGTTATTGGCCCTCAGCATGCGGTCTTGTTAAACCCCGTCCCCATCCTCGGCGCAGTCTGGCCTTTCGGTTCAGGCTTGATCGGGCTAGTTAGTCTAAGAAGAAGGCTTCAGAGTCACAACTGAGTGCACATGGCTGTTCCCCGGTTTTCGTTCAAGAGACTGCCCAAAAAAAGGAGAAGTTGAGTATGAAAAAGAAGCTGGTGTTATTACTGATTGCGACCGTGGTGCTTTGTTTCTCAGGGGTGGCAAACGCGTACTTCGGGAAGATCGGCACAGCGAACTACCTGGGGAGGGATTACAACCTCATCTATGAGGGGGAACTAGGGTACCAGGCGAAGGACGGCAGCTATCCTCAACCAGGCTGGGGACTTTGCAACACCGGTGATTTCGACCACTTGCAGGCCGCCGCCTATTGGTCGAGTACGGAGTATTCCCTGAATCCAAGCGACGCGTGGGACTTCCACTTCGGCCTCAGCCTCCAGGGCTACGGCGGTAAGGGCAGCGGCGACGGCTTCTACGCGCTGGCGGTCCGGCCCGGAGAAGTCTCCTTCAATCCCGTCCCAATCCCCGGCGCGGTCTGGCTCTTCGGCTCCGGCCTGATCGGGCTTGTAGGATTCAGAAGGAAATTCGGAAACCGCTAATCTGACTCAGCGGGAATATCACCGAGGCGGGGTGTATAATCGCTCCGCCTTTTGCTTCTGGAGATACCTTCTGACTTAAAGTTTGTAAACCTGCGCCCGGAATAGGGGCCTCCCGCTTTTCACATAACGATACGCAGTGCAGACCGGCAACGATCCGAGGGCAAGTCGTAATCCATGCCTTTCAGGGACAAGCGCCCACTCATGAACCAAAGTCATAACGCACACTTGCTTCACAGAATCCCAAATTGACAAGGTCAAGAGGCTCAAGTAGAAATGTACATACTAAGTCAAGTCTTAAGTGCCAACGTCTGCCAGGAAGAACCGGGCGATACCAAACGATCGAGGCAGAGGCGATTGAAAACTTCCTCAGTTTCCATGTTTATGGGTGCATACTGTTCAAACATGGAAAAACAACGGCACATTTTTTTACTTTTGCACACCTAATATCGCAATAGGCGGACTTTCTTCCTTGCTATCAGGTTGCTATCAGGGAAATGTTTCCATTTATCCCAACTGTTGGCCTGCAGGTGTTGGCCTTGACAGAGAGCATGAATGATGTATAATGGTGGTGTATACAGGATAGGAGGTGTGGTATGGTTCGCACACAAATCTACCTAACAAAGCACCAACGTGAGGAACTGGCTGCTATCTCGAAGGCGGCGGGTAAGAAGCAAAGTGAGCTCATTCGAGAGGCCGTCGATCGCCTCATCAATTGCTCGATGCACAGTCGAAGAGAGGCGGTACTGCGAGAGGCTGCCGGAATCTGGAAGAAGCGCAAAGATCTTCCTGACTTCAATTCGGCGCGTGCCGAATGGGATAGGAAGTAATCATGGCGCATTCAATCCTTCTGGACACGGATATTCTTGTTGATTTCCTTCGGGGTCACAACAAGGCGGTGGCCTTTGTCAATACTCACTCTGCGCGAATCATTCTGTCATCCATTGTTGTTGCAGAATTGTACGCCGGAGTGAAAGGAGATGAAGAACAATCGGTTTTGGACAACTTTGTCTCTCTCTTCCGCGTGGTCCCTGTAGATACCGAAATCGCGAAGGCCGGAGGGATTTACAAACGCGACTACGCTAAGTCACACGGCGTCGGCCTTGCAGACGCAATTTTGGTTGCTACCGCTGAAGCCGAGAATGCCGAACTGAAGACCCTAAATATCAAGCATTACCCTATGTTGCGTGACCTTCGCCCAGCCTACAATAAGTAGGAGACCAACCAATCACTCCAGCGGATGGCTTTCAGCCACCGCTGACTTCGTGCGTTACTACTTGTGTTGCTAAGCGCGCGCCCCAAAGAGTCGTGTTGCACTATCACATAAGATACGGCTTTGAGCGTCGACAGGATTCACCTGAAACTCGGAATTCCGAGCGTGTCCGGAGATTCAGGTTTACATGGGAAGTCGTTGCCTGACGACCTCCTGTCCGCACGATACGCTACTGCCTGGAAGCCTTGCCTTTGTGGTTGTGGCTGTGAGCGCACTGGTGGCGTGGAAGTTCTTCCGGTGAGGGGAATAACGTGGCGGCAAAGGACCGTCTTCCAGTCAGCAACACCGGCTTTGCCGGTGGCACGGGCTTGACCCGTGAAGCTTTTATCCCTATTTTGTCTCAGGCGCCTTCGAAGCTGTGAGCGGCGAACAAGTGCTTGCTGATTTCAAAGACCATCTCATCAAGGGAGGAAACCGACCATGGCTGAGACCAAAATGCCTCATTCCGGACACGAACAGCACCTTTGCTATCTGCACAATTTGGGTTATGTGACTTCAAATCTCGCAGATTACAAGAAACTGGTGACCAACCCCAAGTTCATCTGCAAGAACTGCGGACGAACGGCGGTTAGTGACAAAAACCTCTGCGCGCCGGAAAAGCTCTAGACTGCGGCGAAGCATAACTGCGTCCTGAGGGTTGGCAAACGGAAGGGCCTTCAGCGTGACCTGATCGTTTCTGAGGCGCAGCCTTTCAGTTTTGTTCGCCGGGTCGACGATGGATACGCGTTTCGATCTCTCCCTCAGGATAGATCAAGCCGGTCCAGATGGTTGGTTTTCTAATTGGCCGGGAAGCAGGTTTTCGGTTAAAGAGCAGCAGGCCCACGATGACTGAGCGGAGCAGAGTGGGCTTCTAAGGTGTAGATCTGGATCTCTTGGGCTTTGCCCTTAACCCTCACAGCCGGAAGTGCTTTCGGTGAAAAGGTTTCACGCAGTCCTGCCCGCGTAGCTTCGGTGATCAGGATTTCCGTGCCCATCTCCTTGTTGAGGTCCTGAACCCTGGACGCCAGGTTCACAGTGTCCCCTACGAGGGTATAGGACAGCCGATCCGGGCTGCCGATGTTGGCGGCAACCACCTCCCCAGTGTGAATACCGATGCCGTGTGCCAGGGGCGGGAATCCTCGACCTTCAACCTCTTTGTTGAAATCACGAAGCCGTTTCTCCATTTCGAGGGCAGCCTGAACAGCCAGACTTGGGTGGTCCTCCCTGTACACAGGCGCACCAAAAACCGCCTCGATCTCATCCCCTATGTACTGCAGCACGAGCCCATGGTGAGATCGGATGGCCTCATCCATTTCCTTGAAGTACCCGTTGAGAAGCTTCACCACCTCCTTCGGCGCCGTCTTTTCAACCATCGGCGTGTAGTTCCTCAGGTCTGCAAAGAGCACGGTCACCGTTTTCATCTCACCGTCCAGAGGAATCCGACCGGCAAGGATCTCGTCCCTGATCTCCTGGGAGACGTACTTGCCGAAGGTCGTTTTGATGAAGTCCCGCTCGATCAGGCCCTCGTTCATTTCATTGATCACATCACCGGTATAGCCGATTTCGTCGTTCGAGGTGACACGGACTTTCTTGTCGAACACTCCGCTGCGAACCGATCTCAGAACCTGGATAATCTCCCGCAGCGGCTGGGTAATGGATCACAAGAAACCGATCAAGCAGGATATGCCGGGGGTGTAATGGGCGCGAGCCGCCAAGAGCGATCTGGGGGGCAAGAAGTTCTTATCAACCATCATCATTCCAAGAGACTGAGCCCTGAATCATCGGCGATTTCGCAGCGTTCCCAGCCATTGCAAGCAGCGCCGATCGCAACAGTTGCCACGTTCAACCCCAGAGTGATTCCCGAGGATTTGATGATGACCTTCAGGACGATTATGATTCACGTTTACAGCAAATGCCCACAATCAGGTTTTTGAATTCTAAAAGTGCCCTCCGATCCCTCGGCATCCAAACCCGCTGTTTTTACTTGGTACCGTTCGCCACCTATTTTGCTCTTGACAGGAGGACGATAGGATGTGCCCCTTATAGGTTGGCAAGGGAGAAGACCTCAGTATTCCATGCGCCTCCAGATGGAGCGAACACCCCGACAATCCGAGGGCAAGTCAGGACCTGGCAGTTCCAGGGAAAAGCACCCCCTTACGAACTCAAGTCAGAAAATCTGTTCACTAACAAATTTCTAACTTAAAGATTCAGCTAAACTTGCCCTTAATCTATCTTTCATGGCGGGTAAGTTGGCCTGATAAACATTCCGACATTGGCCTGCAGTATTTGAAGTCGGCAGTGGCTCAGATATTTTGTACCGTCGCGCTCACGATGTTTGATCAGCTCCAAGATATCGGGAGAATTCTTAAATCCCTGGGGATTCAATGATCATGCAAGAATAGAAAAGCGACCCTTTGGAGTTTATACTATTTGCCATAGCGGTCTTGACGGCAAGACGACAGCGCAACATCGAATTTCTGGCTTGACTGTAATAAACAAATTGGTTATTATTGCGCTATGATTCGATCATTCCGCTGCAAGGAGACGGAAAAGGTATTCGAGCGAATTTTTTCAAAGGAATTCCCAAGCGACATACAGCAGCGTGCGTTCATGAAACTCAATGCCATAGATTCCGCCGTCGTTATTGAGGATCTGCGGCTGCCAAGGTCCAACCGCCTTGAGGCTCTGAAGGGCGACAGAAAGGGCCAATGGAGCATCCGGATTAATGATCGCTGGCGGATTTGCTTTGAATGGAGTGGCGGGTACGCAGAGAGGGTTGAAATCGTCGATTATCATTAAGGAGCTTGCCATGGATAAGGAGAAGATTGCACCCGTACACCCTGGGGCCTATTTAAAGGAATTGCTGGAGGATTTGGGAATCTCCCAGTACAAGCTTGCAAAGGATTTGGGGGTTCCCGCGATGCGAATTAATCATGTCGTGAACGGCAGGCGACCCATTACTGCAGAGCTTGCCCTTCGACTCGGGCGCTACTTTGAGCAGAGCCCTAGGTATTGGCTGAATTTGCAGACCCGTTACGACATGGATATTGCCGAAGATGCATTGTCGGAGGAGATCTCCCGTGAGGTGCATCCACGAGACTCTAACTCATCGTACAGGATTTGAGGTTTCACGCAGGGATCAATCTGTCACGGGGGACCTCGGTCGCTTCCTCTCTTTGGATGGTTATTTAAAAGAGGACCGAAGTAACGGGGATGGGCACGTTCATCATATTCTCATATTCTGAACCCATCGCGAGGCAAGTTGGTCAATGGGATAGGGGCCCCGGACCAATACCCCCATTCAGGGCACAGCGCATTATTGGGAAGGGAATTAAACAGGGCCGATCCAGGCATCATGATTTCATGAATCAAGGGGTCTCCATGGGCAAACGGCCTGAGTTTAGGGGCGGGGGGGGGATTGGTGCGGAGCGTGGGCGGATAGGTGAAACTTGTGAAAATGGGCGAGGCAGGAGTATTTGTCAAGGGAGATGAGCGGATGTTGGGGGAGGGTGATTTTGTGGAGCAGATGTTAGAGAAATCGGGGGAGGCATTTGAGAGGAATAGTCTCATCATTTTCCATGAATGTGTAAATCTGAAGGATGTCCCCTACTCCCATTGCTGCGGGCGTATCAAGGGTTGTGGTTTTAGGCTGACGCAAGAGGACGTTTGGGGCTCCCTTCGCACAATGAAGTTGATTCCGAAAGGGGGAACTGAAAGCGCCCTACGCCGAAAAGGTGTAGATCTGAATCTCTTGGGCGTTGCCCTTAACCCTCACAGCCGGAAGTGCTTTCAGTGAAAGGGTTTCACGCAGTCCTGCCCTCGTAGCTTCCGTGATCAGGATTTCCGTTCCCATTTCCTTGAAGTACCCGTTGAGGAGCTTCACCACCTCCTTCGGCGCCGTCTTTTCAACCATCGGCGTGTAGTTCCTCAGGTCTGCAAAGAGAACGGTCACCGTTTTCATCTCACCGTCCAGAGGAATCCGACCGGCAAGGATCTCGTCCCTGATCTCCTGAGAGACGTACTTGCCGAAGGTCGGTTTGATGAAGTCCCGCTCGATCAGGCCCTCATTCATTTCATTGATCACATCACCGGTATAGCCGATTTCGTCGTTCGAGGTGACACGGACTTTCTTGTCGAACACTCCGCTGCGAACCGATCTCAGAACCTGGATAATCTCCCGCAGCGGCT
>Ga0101944_10001567_pt1 | contig 45900 bp, 38 predicted proteins | sample DewCreD2012metaG_FD_75245 | JGI IMG/M metagenome (GOLD analysis project Ga0101944, IMG submission 75245) | Hot spring sediment bacterial and archeal communities from British Columbia, Canada, to study Microbial Dark Matter (Phase II) - Dewar... ... | reverse complement strand
CGAGGAACAGGCCCCGCGCTCCCGGCCCATCGCCCGGCCCTTGGACGGCCCGGCCGCCGGAAGCTCGGCGCCTCTCCCTCCACCCACAGGTACGCATACTCGCCAGTGGTTCGCCAGTAGCCCCGGCACTTATGGCGTGAGAGACCTCTGCAAGGGCTTGCCGCGACGACAGTTCAGGAGCGGCCGCATTCCATAAGAAAATTTTCGCGCCCGCGCAATTAACCGCTTACGCCCGCGCTACTCGCCAACACGGCGGGGGTACGGGCCGGAATGGCAGGTGGCTGCGGGAGCTCTGAAGGAACGAAATGGGAACCAACAACCTCCCGCAACCTCCCGCGGGTTTGGAACCCGCAAGAGGTTTTCCAGGGGCGATGTGGGCCACGTACCTGTCAGGACGCTGCGCCAGGTGGCCGGGGACAGGCCGGCTCAGGCGAACACCTGGTCGAGGTTGCCCATGACCTTCTGGAAGGCCGCGACGTAGAGGCCCATCAGCTCCAGCCCGTTGGGCGGGTTGACGTCGAAGACGTAGCAGTGGGAGTCCACGAAGTCGTTGGCGCGCGGGTAGTCCTCGATGCGGTAGACGGGCGCGTTGGGCCGGCAGCTCCAGGGGCAGCCGTGGCCGTAGCCGATGCGCTTCTGGAACACGTCCTGCGCGGGCACGCTGCGGCGCTGCCACTGGCCCACGGGCACGCCCTCGGCTTTGAGCGCCTCCTGGCACTTCTCGCGCATCGTGAGGGCCGAAACGTCCAGCCCCGCCGCGGCGGGGTTGAAGCCGACGACGTAGTTGTAGTAGACAGGCTCGCACTCGGGCGGCACGTAGGGCGTCTCGATGCCGGGGATGCGGCGGAGGTGCTCGGTGAGGTAGCGGCAGTTGCGCACACGCAGGGCGTTGTTGGCGTCGAGGCGCTTGAGCTGGCTGCGGACGAATGCCTGGCTGAACATGTCGCCGCGGTACATCCAGCCGAGCCCGTGGGCGTTGTACTGCTGTTCCTCCCGCTCGCGGCCCACGGTCACCCGCTCGCCGAAGTACTGGAGCTGGGCGGCGCGGTCGTGGATCGCGTCGTCGTTGGTGGTGAAGAGCCCGCCCTGGCAGCCGCTGCTGAGGGTCTTCGAGGCCTGGGTGCTGTAGCCGGCGGCGTCGCCCATCGAGCCGCACAGGCGGCCCTTGTAGCGCGCGCCGTGGGCCTGGGCCACGTCCTCGATCACGCCCAGGCCGTGCTTCCTCGCGATGGCCAGGATGGGGTCCATGTCGGCCGGCATGCCGTGGATGTGTACGGGCATGATCGCGCGGGTGCGCTCGGTGATGGCCGCCTCGATGAGGGCGGGGTCCATGCAGTAGGTGCGGGGATCAATGTCCACGAACACGGGGATGGCATTGTGGTGGAGCACGGCGGCGGCGGAGGCCCAGAAGGTGAAGGCGGGCACGATCACCTCGTCGCCCGCCTCGATGCCCAGGCCGCCCACGCACAGGTGCAGCGCGGCCGTGCCGCTGTTGACGGGGATGCAGTGCTTCACGCCCATGTAGGCGGCCCACTCCTGGGCGAGGCCGGCCGACTGGGCCCACTGCTGGTCGGTGATCCTGGGCGAGTCGAACACGGCCATCACGGCCTGGCGGTCGGCCTCGGTGACCTCGGGCCAGGGCCGGATGAAGCCTTCGGGCACGGTGCGTTTGCCGCCGCGTAACGCGAGCTGTTCCGCCATGGAGGCGCTCCTTTGCTTCAGGGCTGGCAGGGGTATCTGCCGGGGGTCTGTGCACTGTTCTAGCATACCGCCCCGCGGCGCGCCAGTGGGGAAGCTGCGGGGCCTGGCACCACACGGTTCGGCACGGCGATCGCCGGGGGCGGGCCGGAATGGCAGGTGCCGGCGGGAGCCCCGAAGGAGCGAAATGGGATCGCCCCCGGCGGCCTGTAGGCGGGATGTCCACATCCCGCGAACCCGAATCCCCGGATACCTCGCGGGACGGGGACGTCCCGCCTACAGATGGGCCGGACTTCCAACAACCTCCCGCGGGTTTGGAACCCGCGGGAGGTTTTCTGGGAGGAGGGTGTCAAATCTGTTTGGAGGAGGGTGTGGAGGAGGGTGTCAAATCTGTTTTTTTCACTTTCGCTCGCCGCCCTGGCCGGGAACATGCGTCAGCCCGCCGGAGTGCGTGTGCGGAGCACCGCTTTGGGCTGAACCCGCGCGAGCCACGGGAGGAGGGTGTCAAATCTGTTTTTTTCACTTTCGCTCGCCGCCCTGGCCGGGTGGCCGGGGACATGCGTCAGCCCGCCGGGGTGCGTGTGCGGAGCACCGCTTTGGGCTGAACCCGCGCGAGCCACGTGGACCGCGCACGGCACGAGGCCCGCGCCGGCCTCGTCCAGGGCGGCGCTCCGCGCCGCACTCCCAAAGGCTCCCGCCGCGGCGCACGGCGGTGTGAGATCTTCGAGCAATCCCGGCCCCCGCCGGCTGTTGCCCTTTGGGTTGACATTGCCTGGCGCCAGGCATACAATGGGAGCGGCTGTCGGCCGCGTACAAGCTCTGGTCAGGTGGGCCGTACAACACCCTGTTCCCAGGGAGTCTGTGAATGCCCAGGGCCAAGGAAGATGTTGACTGGTACGTGGATATGAGCGAGCGGCTCGAGCGCCGCGAGGAGAACAGGAGATACGTGGTCCTGGCGATCTGCGTGGCCGTGCCGCTCGTCCTGATGGGCGTGTTCGTGCTCTACGCGGTGCTGATGCGGTCGGGCAAGCTGCGCCAGTGGCTGGGCGACCTCACAAGCCCCCGGGTCGAGGCGCCGGCCGCCGCCAAGGAACTGCCCCTGGGGCCCGTGTCGGTCAAGTCGTTGCAGAAGACCGACATCCGGTTCCAACAGCTGGACGCCAATGGCATGCCGACGAGTATCACCTTCTTCTTCCGGGAGCTCAAGCCCGAGCAGGCCGATGTGTTCACCGTGAACCGCGAGACGGACGTCACGGGGACCATCCTGAGCTACCGGCTGCTCAACATCGGGACGGCGGATGTCTACGAGTTTGCCAACGTGCAAGTCAGGCTGATTGGCGCGGAATGGACGATCACCGAGGAGGGCTGGAAGACGATTCGCGACGCATTGCAGGCGAAGATGAACGTGCCCCTCGGCCTCCCGGGTCTCTGAGCTTGCCGCGGCGGCCATCGGCCCCCGAAGGGGGCGCCCGCCGCTCACCGCCGCTTCGCCACAAGATCGGCCAGCATCGCCAGCGCAAAGAGCTGCACCCCGGCCACCAGGAGCAGGAGGTCCGAGGTCTTGAGGTTGGGCCCGACCGCGGGGTCGCTGGGCCAAAGGAGGTCCCAGGCGCCCTTGAGGGCGCCGGCCAGAAAGGTCGCGGCCGCGAGCGGGCCGAGGACCTTGAGCGGCCGGAAGTGAGTGATGGTGCGGGTGATGAGGAGCAGGAAATTGAGCGTGTCGCGCAGCGGGCGGATCTTCGAGCGGCCCACGCGCGGGCGGTACTCGATGGGCACGAAGACCACGGGCAAGTCGTCGCACAGCACGGCCAGCGTGAGCGTGGTGGTGAAGGAGAACCGACGGGGCAGCAGGTTCTCGTGGCGGCGGTAGACGTCGCGGCGGAAAATGCGCAGGCCCGAATTGAGGTCGGGGATCCTCTCGTCGGCCAGATAGCTCGCGAGCCGGGTGAGGAGCCACTTGGCCGGGCGGCGCAGCAGGGGCACGGCGCCGGCCCGCGTGCGCGCGCCCACCACCATGGCCGCATCGCCCATCGCGCGAAGCAGCTCGGGCAATTGCTCGGCGGGGTAGGACCCGTCGCCGTCCACGATGGCGATCAGGTCGTAGGCCGCGTGCCGGACGCCGTGCTTGAGGGCCGAGCCGTAGCCGCGGTTGCGGTCGCGCGCGAGCAGGCGGACGGCGGGGCGGCCCTCCGCGGCGGCCCGCACGGCGCGGGCCGTACCGTCGGTCGAGCCGTCGTCCACCACCAGAATCTCGAAGGCCTCGACCTCCGGGGCGCGACGCAACGCCGCGTCGAGATCGGTGAGGACCGCCGCGACGGCCCGCTCCTCGTTGTAGACGGGCACGACGACGCTGAGCTGGGCCATGCCACTCCCCCCTTGGATGCTGGGAAGGCGGAGCGCCGCCGGGATTCTAACAGCCGCGCGCCCCAGAGTCAAACCGCTGCGGGCCGCCAGGGCGGCGGTTGACAAGGGGGGCGCGGTTGCGTTACACTCGGGCCGGACGGCGGACGCGCGCGGGCAATGCCCCGGGCAGTTGCGGCCTTGCGGGAGACTCGGCGATGGGTTCAGGGCTGGGCGATGGCGCCGGCGGAGGGCCGTTCCAGGCGGAGGTGCTCCGGCAGCTTCGCTCGACCTATGGGCCGGCGGTGCTCGAGGGCGAGGGGGGCGCGGCGGCCCTCTACTCGATGCCGGGCCAGGTGGGGCTCTTCGCCCGGCGTTGCCGCAACCCCGTGCTCGCGGCCGGCATTGGCGGCGTGGGCCCCAAGCCGCAACTCGCACGGGACCCGGCCGAACACGAGTCCGTGGGGCTGAGCCTCGTGGCGGCCTGCGTGAACGAAGTGCTCGCGCGAGGCGCCCTGCCGCTGTTCCTCGTCCACCGGCTCGCGACGGGCGAGCCCGATCCCGCGCTCGCGCTCCAGGTCCTTCGCGGCGTCGCCGCGGGTTGCCGGCAGGCCGACTGCGCCCTGCTGGGCGGCACGGCCGACTCGCGCCCCGGCGCCTGTGCGCCCGGCCCCTACGATCTGACGGGCTTCGTGGTGGGCATGGTCGAACGCGAGCGCCTGCTCCACGGGCCGCAGAAGGTGCGGCCCGGCGATGTGGTGGTGGGCATCGAGTCGGCGGGGCTGCACGGGAGCGGGGACGAGTGGGTGCGCCAGACGCTGCTGGGGACGCGGCGGGCGCAGCTCGACGAGGTACTGCCCGAGCTGGGGCGCCCCTTGCGCGCGGAGCTGCTGCGCCCCGCGCGGATCTACGTGAAAGCCGTCCGCGCCGTGCTCGAACGCTACCGCGTGAAGGGGGTCGTGCACGGCCTGGCCCACGTGGGCAACGGCGGCCTGCTGCCCGGCCTCGCGCGCGCGATGGGCCGCCGTTGCGTGGCGCGCCTCGAGCGGGCCGCCCTGCCGAGCCAGCCCATCTTCCGCGTGGTGCAGCGGCTCGGGGGCCTGGGCGACGACGAGATGCGGCGCACCTTCAACCTGGGGGTGGGCCTGGTGGCGATTGTCGCGCCGTTCTACGCCGACGCCGCCGTCCGGCGGATTCGCCGCGCAGGGGAATGCGCCGCGGTCATCGGCCAGGTGGTGCAGGGGGATGGGCCCGCCGCCGAGCTAGGCTGAGCCGGCCGGCCCCCCACCCTGCGCCGCACGTTCAGCCCCTTGGAAGAGTCACGCCGCGGCCGCCCGCGGCGAATCCGTTCCAGGAGGAGATGCCGCATGGGCATGATCCGGGAACTGCCCGATCTCGTGGCCAACAAGATCGCCGCCGGCGAGGTGATCGAGCGACCGGCCTCCGTGGTCAAGGAACTGGTCGAGAACGCCATCGATGCCGGCGCCACCCGCATCGAGATTCAGCTCGAAGACGGCGGCCGCAAGCTGGTGCGGGTGACCGACGACGGCAGCGGGATGGACGCCGAGGATGTAGTGAAGTGCTTCGGGCGGCACGCCACGAGCAAGCTGCGGACGTCGGACGACCTGTTCTTCATCACCACCCTGGGCTTCCGGGGCGAGGCCCTGCCGAGCATCGGCTCGGTGGCCCAGGTGCGCCTGGTGTCGCGCCAGCGCGACGCCGCGGCAGGCACCGAGATCGAAGTAGCCGGCGGCCAGCGCACCGAGCCGAAAGCGGCCGGGGCGCCCCAGGGCACCACGGTGGAGGTTCGCAACCTCTTCTACAACACGCCCGCACGGCAGAAGTTCCTGCGCTCGGCCCGCACCGAGCTCGGGCACGTGATGGACATGGTGACCCGAATCGCCCTGCCGCACGAGCAGATCCACTTCGTGGTCTCCAACGACAGCAAGAGGCTGCTCAACGCCCCGCCCACGAGCAGCCGCCGCGAGCGGATCGCCGCGTTCGCGGGGGCCGACCTGGCCGGGGCGCTGCTGCCCGTGTCGGGCGGCGATGGGCCGCTCGCTATCGAGGGCCTCCTCGCGCCGCCCGACCACGCGCGGGCGTCCACCGGCATGCAGTTTCTCTTCCTCAACCGCCGCTACGTGCGCGACAAGGCCCTCTCCAGCGCCATTCGCCAGGCCTACGAAGGGCTGCTGCCGCGCGGGCGCTACCCCGCCCTCTTCCTGTTCCTTCAGATTGACCCGCGCGAGGCCGATTTCAACGTGCACCCGACGAAGATCGAGGTGCGCTTCCGCCAGGGCCGGCGCGTGTTCGCGAGCGTGCTGGGCGCGATGCGGGCCGCGCTGGCCGCGGCCGACCTGGCCCCGCCGCTGCGCCCGAGCGAGCCGGTGCCGCCGTCGTGGGACCACGTGCGCCGGTCGGCGCCCGCGCGCGCCGCGGAGGAGTTCGCCCTGCGCCCGCCGCCGGTGACGCCGCGCCTGCCCTTTGCCGCGGCCCCCGAGCACCTCGACGACGCGCGCACGCGGCCCCGCACCCTGCCGGCGCCGGCCGACCCCTTTGCCGCGCCAGGCGCGCCGCCCGCCTTCCTCCAGCTCCACGGCACGTACCTCGTCGAGGAGACGCCCGAGGGCTTCCGCGTGACCGACCAGCACGCGCTCCACGAGCGCGTGCTGTACGAGGAGCTGGTGCAGCGGAGCGCGGAGGCGAAGGTCGAGGCCCAGCGCCTGCTGATGCCCGAGGTCGTGACCCTGAGCGCCGCCGAGGCGGCCCTCGCCGCCGAGGCGCTCGAGCCGCTGCGCGCGCTGGGCCTCGAGGCCGAACCCTTCGGCGGCGATGCGCTGACCGTGCGTGCCGTGCCTCGGCTCGTGCGCGACCTCGACGTGGGCCAACTCGTCCACGACCTGCTGGCCGAGATGGCCGAGGAGGACAGGGAAGGCGGCCCCGGCGTCTCGGCGGTCGAGCGCCACCGGCGACGCCTGGCCCGCGCGCTCGCCTGCAAGGCCGCGCTGAAAGCGGGCGACCCGCTCCGTGCGAGCGAGGCGGCCGCCTTGTTGGCCCGCCGGGCCGCCCTGGGGCCGCGGGCCGAAACGTGCCCCCACGGGCGCCCGACCGCGCTGGTCTTCTCCCTGGGGGATCTCGAGCGTCAGTTCAAACGCAAGTGAGCATTAAGGAGCATCTCGTGGGCAAGCGCGTGAGGTCACTCCTGTCGCTGCTGGTCCTGGCCATCCTGGCCGTCGCGGCGGGCGTCTCCATCCGATTCTACCTCCAGAACGCCAGGCGGATGCCGATGCCGCCGGAGTTCGAGGACAGGCTGCGGCAGAGCGACGGGGCCGTGGAGGGCCTGCGCACGCTGGCCGAAGCGCGCGCCATGCTCAAGGACGCGCCCGACGAGGCAGCGCGACGCCTGCGGGCGCTGATCGCCGCGGCCCCCAGCAGCCCGGAGGCCTTCGAGGCCCGCCTCATCCTGGCCGAGCTCCTCGCCAAGGGCGGCGACGCGCCGGGCGCTATCGCGCTCCTGGACGACGTCATCGCCGGGCAAGAGGGGCCGCGCCGCACCCGCGCCTACATCGAGCGCGCCCGGCTCCTGGGCAAGAGCAACCCCGCGGCCGCACGCCGCGACCTCCAGGAGGTGCTCGGCGACGACGACCATCTGCCGGCGCTCCAGCTCAAGGCGCGCCTCGAACTGGGCCTCTTGGACCTCGAGGCCGGCGACTACCTGCGCGCCATCGCCACGCTCAGCCCCCTGACCGCGCGCGACTACCCCGAGAAGCCCGCGGCGCTCGAGGGCGTGCGCAAGGCGGTCGAGGGGCACGCCCAGAAGCTCGCCGCCGGCAAGGACCCGGGCGCTCTTCTGGCCTGGGGCGAGGAGATGGTCAAACGGTTTCCCGAGCTCGACGCCATGCGGAGCACCGTCCGCTACCATCAGGCGGCCGCGCTCCGCCAGGCCGGGCGCCTCACCGACGCGCGGTGCCTGGCCGAGCGGTTGCGGCGCGACGCGCCCGAGCTCCAGAAAGCCTGCACCGAGGAGCTGGCGCGCATCGCGGAAGCCGAAGCGGCCAAGGGCATCGCCCGCGGCCCCGCCGCGTTTCGCAAGGCGGTGGCCGAAGGCAAGGAGAGCCGCGCCCATTTCGAGGGCGACCTCGCCGCCGACACGACCTGGACGAAGGCCCGCAGCCCCCTCGTGCTGACGGGCGCGACGACCGTGAAGCGCGGCGCCACGCTCACCATCGAGGCGGGCTGCACCGTGCAGCTTCTGCTCGGCGCGCGGCTCGTGGTGGAAGGCGCCCTCGTCGCGGCCGGCACGCCGGAGGCCCCCATCCGCTTCACGAGCGCCGTCGCCAACGACCCCACCCCCTTCGACGGCGAGGGCATTCTCTTCGCCGATTCGAGCGACGACGAGCGCTGCCGCCTCGAGCACTGCCTCATCGAGCACCAGCGGGTGGGCGTGGCCTGCGCCGCCGCGTCGCCCGCCCTGCGCCGTTGCGTGCTCGCGCGCAACGGCAACGCAGGGCTCCACGCCACCGACGGCGCCGCGCCCCGCCTCGAGGACCTCTGCCGCATCGAGAGCAACGACTCGATCGGCCTCCGGGCCGAAGGGGCAAGCGTGGCCATCCGCGGCTGCCTCGTCCTCAAGAATGGCGGGGACGGGCTCCGGCTGGCCGACAAGAGCCAGGGCACCATCGAGGGCAACCGCATCCGCGACAACGCCGGCCACGGCATAGCCTGCGACAGCTTCTCGTCGCCGGCCATCCGCGACAACGAGATCGCCGGCAACCACGGCTGCGGCATCCGCTGCAACCGCTTCGCCCAGCCCGCCATCCAGGGCAACCTCATCCGCGACAACCGCGGCGCCGGCATCCGCTGCTCGCTCGACTCCGCCTCGACCATCGCCGCCAACCTCATCGAGGGCAACGGCGACCACCCGATCGTCCTCGAGAAGAGCGACGGGGTGATCCAGGGCAACCTCATCCTGCGCAACCGCCCGTACGGCGTGGACTGCCGTCAGAGCGCCTCGCCGCGGATCGAGGGCAACTGGATCGAGGGCAACGGCGGCGCCGGCATCCTCTGCGGCGAAGGCAGCGCGCCCACGATCACCGGCAACGCCATCCTGGGCCAGAAGCTGGCCATCAACATCGCCAGCACCCTCACCGTGCAGGCGGCCGGGAACTACTTCGGCGACGTGGATGACGCGCACCTGGCGGAGCAGATCATAGACAAGGCGGATGTCACGGGCCTGGGCGAGGTCGTCTGGAAGCCTCGGCTCACCACGCCGCCCGCGCGCCCGGCGGCGCCGACGCCGGACCTGCCGCCCCTGCCGTGAGACGCGCCGCCGCGCTCACTCCTCCCGCTCGGCCTCGGCGACGCTCCGCTCGGCGTTGGCCGCGCCCAGGCGCTCGGCCAGGCCGGCCGGCAGGCCGCTGTCGAGGATCTTCTGGCGGGTGGCCGCCACGTCGTAGGGCACGCGGCGGAACTCCACCGTCTCCGCCTCCTCGTCGTAGACGACGTAGCAGGCCCGGGCGTCGCCGTCGCGCGACTGGCCTACGGAGCCCACGTTGACCAGGCTGATCCGCGCGTCGGGCGTGAGCTGCACGCGCGGGCCCGGCACGAGCCGCGGCGGCTGCATGCAGATGGTCCTGCCCGCGAAGCGGACGAGCTGGTCGGCGGGCATCTGCCAGACGCCGGGAATGTGCGTGTGCCCGAGGAAACACACGTGCACGCCGGCCATCAGGGGCGCCTCCACCACCTTCTGCGCGCGGCGGCCGTCCAGGACGTACTCGAACAGCGTGTCGCGCGGCGAGGCGTGCACGCACAGCACGCCGCCAGCCAGCGACAGGTGGTCCTGACTCTGCTGGAGCAGGAACTGGCGGTAGGGTTCGGTGAGCCGCTCGCGCGTCCACGCGATGGAGACCTTGGCGTTGGTGCTGACGGGGATGTACCTGCGCTGCTTCTGGTCGAGGTACTGGCGGGCAATGGCCTCGCGGTCCTTGAGGCCCGCCTGGGTGGCGAGGAACTCGAGGTCGCGGGGATCGCGCAGGTCCATGAACTCGAACCGGCCGAGCGCGGCGGCGTCGTGGTTGCCCAGGCAGTAGCGGACCGTGTAGCCCTTCTTCGTGAGGGAGTGGAGGCCGGAGACGACCTCGGTGGGGTTGGGGCCATAGCCCACGAGGTCGCCGAGCGACACCACGCTGCGCAGGCCCTCGAGCTTGACGAGGTCGCGGTAGACGGCCAGCAGGGCCTCGAGGTTCGCGTGGACGTCGGAGAGGATGGCGTGCCTGGCCATTACTTGTTTTCGCTCGCGTTGAGGCGGTGGAGGATGTCGCTGCGCAGCTTGGCAACGCCGGCGCGCGCGATGGGCGCATAGGGCGAGCTGGGCGCCTCGCGCACGAGGCGCTGGAAGCCCACGAGCGCCCCGTAGTAGTCGCGCGACAGGTAGCGCGCCATCGCCAGATCGAAAAGCAGGGCGTCGCGCAGCGGCGCGTCGGCCTCCCGGGGCAGGCTGGCCTCGAGCATGGCGATCGCCTCGGGGTATCTGCTCTGGGCCAGGTAGGCCCGGGCCAGGCGCAGGCGGGCCTGGGTGGCCGCGGGGCCTTCGGGCCAGCGCGTCAGCACCTCGCCGAAGGCGGCCGCCGCGTCCTCGAAGCGGTCCATGAGCAAGTGGCAGGTGCCCAGACGATAGAGGGCCCAGGCGGCCTGCGGGCCGTCGGGGAACCTGGCGAGCATCAGGCGCAGCAGCTTGGTGGCGGCGAACAACTCGCGGCGCGCCACCAGGGCGTCGCTCTCGGCGCGGAGGGCCGCGGCGGCTTCATCCCTCGATCGCGCCAGCAGGGCATCAATGTAGCGCTCGAAGGCGGCCTCCTTCTCGGGGTGCTTGCCGAGGGCCTCGCAGCAGCGGGCGACGACGAGGTGCGCCGCGGCCACCGCGGGGTCGGCGGCGTGGGCCTCGGCCGCGGCGGAGGCGTCGGTGAGCAGGGCCTCGTACCGGCCGCGCAGTGCAAAGCCGGCGCCTTCCTTCCGCAGGGCGGCCAGGCGCTCTTCGAGGGCGGCCATCGCGCGCGCCGCGGGCGTGGGCTCGGGCGCCTTCTGCTCGGGCGGCGGGGCCTCCGCCGCGCCAAGCACGCCGGCCAGCAGAAGGCCGAACGCCACTCCCGGCATCCGCGACCCACGGGCCTCGCTCCGTGCTCGGGTGCTCATTCCTCGTCGGCCCTCCCGGTGCGCTTGATGCGCTGGATGCGGTCGCGCACGGCGCGGAAGCCCTGGGACTCGCGGGCGACGCGCAGGTAGAGCTCGTAGAGGTCCGCGGCGCGCTCGCCGTCGTTCCTCTGGAGGCACTGGTCGGCGAGGTCGAGGATGCGGGTCGAGAAGACCTCGTCGGGGTCGCCGGCGCCCACGACCTCGGCCACCGTGAGCTTGGGCAAGGGATTGGCGGCGATGGCCGCGAGCGTGCGCCGCGCCTCGGCGGCGGCGTCGGGGTCGGCGGTCTGAGCGGCGAGGGCCTCGAGCACGCCGCGCGCGGCGGCCGCCTCGCCCTGGAACAGGTAGAGCCAGGCGAGAATGCGCGCGGCCCGGACGCGCGACTCGTCGTCTATCGGGCTCACCAGCGGCTTGAGCACCTCGATGGCGCGCGGCGTGGCGCCCGTGCGGTCCAGCGCCACGGCGAGCTGGAGCCGCACGCTCGGGCCATACTTCGAGTCGGGGTAGCGCTTCACAAACTCCTCGGCCTCACGGGCCAGGACGGCGGGGTCGGCGTCGGCGGCGAGGCTGCGGAAGCCCAGGTGCTCGGCGTAGTCGGAGCCTTTGGGCCCGAGGACGGCGCGGATCCACTGGAGGTACGCGCCCAGGGGGTCGCCGCCCTGGGCGAGCACGCGCTCGCGCTGAAAGAGGCCCAGGGCGTACCGGGCGGCCTGCTGGGCCTGCGGGGTGTCGGGGAAGAGCTGCATGAGGGTGGCGTACTCGGCCTTGGCGCTCTCGACGAGGCCCTCGCCGGCCAGCTCGGTGGCCTTCTGGTAGGCCTGGGTGAAGAACGCGGCCGCGAGGCGCGCCGCGGTGGGCCGCGGCCAGGGCGGCGGCTTGGTGACGGCCTGTGGCGCGTCGTGGCGGGCGCGCGGCACCTGGGGCATGGGCACGCGCGGCATCTCCGCCGGCGCCCGAAGGCGTTGGCGGGGCGGGGGCGCGGAAGTCTGCACCTGCGCCGCATAGTCGGGGCGGCCGGGCGGGCCGACGCCCGGGACCGCGGCGGGCCGTGTGAGGCGCGAGAGCCCCTTGGGCCTCGCCGCCTCGCGGGCCTGCTGCTCGGCGGCGAGGGCGAGTTCGGCGCCGAGGCGCTTCACGCTGCGCTCCATCTGCGCGGTGCCGGCCTGGACCTCCTGGAGCAGGCGCCGGGCCGAGGGGGCGGCCGCCTGGGTGTCCTTCTCGAGCGTGGGCAGGATGGCGTGGAGGTGGCCGTCGCGCGCCTTGCAGGAGCGCACCCATGCGGCCAGGAGCGCGGCCTGCTGGTCCCTGGGCGCGGCGGCCCGCCGCTGCTCGAGGTCGGCGGCCAGCGCCCCCGCGCGTCCCCCCTCGATCGCGGCGGCCACGAGGCCGTCGAGGGCGCGGGCGCGCTGCTCGGCGGTGGCGTCGGCGGCCTCGAATGCCTTGCGGAAGGCGGCTTCGGCGGCAGGGTCGCGGCGCGCCAGAGCCGCCTCGGCGGCGCCCAGGTCGGCCGCCACGTCGGCGCGTGCGGCGTGCGCCGCGACGCAGAGAACGGTGCAGGTTGCCGGCAGCCAGTTGCGGATGGGCGGTCTCCTCGCCGAAAATGGCCGTCAGAGGCCCGCCAGCGGATCGGTGAGGTCGTCGGCGGTCTTCGGCTTGCCGTCGGGCCCGTTGGGGCCGTAGCGCTGGAACTCGGCGAAGGCTTCCATGCCCACGGGCGTGGCGTGGAGCGCCTTGAGCCCGAGGGCGATATCCTGCGCGGCGCGGGTGAGCTCGGTGGTCTCGAGCGAGCAGAGGGCGAAGGCGCGCTTGAATTCCGCGAGCGCCTGCTTCGGCTTGCCCCAGACGAGGTAGGCCCAGCCGCGGGCGCGGTGGCCGGCCACGGAGGCGGGCCGCGCCGCGATGGCGGCTTCGAGGAGCTTGTCGAGCTCGGGGTCGGCCTTGGGGGCCAGGGCCGCGAGCGGGTTCGGCAGGTCGTCGGGCGTGCCGGGCTTCTTGTCGGGGCCGGCGGGTCCGTGGACCTGGTAGAGCCGGAAGGCGTTGCCGGAGACGAGGTGGCCGTCGCGCGCCCGCAGGGTGTCGGCCACGAGGTCCACCGCGCGGCTGAAGCTCTGTGGGGTGACGTAGGCGGCGAAGCCGCAGGTGGCATAGGCCACGTAGGCGGCGGCCACGGCGTCGTCGGGGCGGCCCTGGCGCAGGCGCAGCTCGACGATGGCCTTCGAGCAGGCATAGGACACGGTCTCGTCGAAAGGCTCGGCGAGGAGGGCGCGGGTGAGCAGGCGCGCGAGCTCGTCGCAGCGGTCGAGGCGCAGGGCCGCGGGGGTGAGGATGGCGAGGGCCTCGTCCTGCGCCAGGAGGCGCAGCTCGGTGTCCTGGAGCGTGGCGGCGAGCTTGAGCACGGCGGCATCGTCTTCGCCGCCGATCAGGCGCAGGAGGGCGGCGCGGGCGGCCGAGGGCTCCTTGCGCACGAAGAGCGAGAGGATCTTGCGGTCGAGGGCGTCGGCCTCCTCGGTGCGGCCGGCGGCGGGCAGCTTCTGGGCGAGTTCCTGGTAGGCCTTGGCGGCCTCGGCGACCACCGTTTCGTTCTCGAGCTTGCCGTAGAGGCGTTCGAGGCAGGCCATGGCCTTGTCGAAGCGGTGCATCTCGGCATAGAGGCGGGCGGCTCTGGCCACGGAGGCGCCCAGCGTGTCGCCCGGCTGGGCCAGGGCGAAGAGCCGCTCGTAGGTGGCCAGGGCCGCGGGTGTCTGGCCCGCCTGCTCGCGGCAGGCGGCCAGCGTGGCGAGCAGCTTCACGCGCGCCTCGGGCGGCAGCTTGGCGAGGTCGAGCTCGGCCGTGGCCTTCTCGAGGTGGGTGATGGCCTGGTGAAGCTCCTGGCGTGCGGCGTGGGTCTCGGCGATGCGCCACCAGGCGGGCAGCGCGCTGGGGTTGTCGCGCCCGAGGGCCACGAGGGCCTGGTGGTAGGCGGCGATGGCCAGGTCCGCGCAGCCGATCTCGAGGTAGCTCTGGGCGATCAGCTCGAAGGCCTTGCCGCGCCGCTCGGCGGTCTCTTTGGGTTCGGAGGCCACCGTGGCGGCCTTGGCGATGGCGGCGAGATACTGGCGCTTGTAGGCGGCGGCGCTCGCCTCGGCCAGGGGGTCGGGCGTCTCGGTCGCGGCGCCGTCTCGGGGGAGCGCCGCGAGCAGGGCCGCGAGGAGGAGCGTGGGCGACAGGCCTCTCATTCGGGTAGCGCCAGAATCGGGTCCTTCAGGTCGTCCTTCGTGTTCGGCTTGCCGTCGGGCCCGTTGGGGCCGTAGGTCTGGTAGTCGAAGAACGCGTCCACATCGGCCTCCGGGCAGCCGATGGCGCGGAGGGCCTGGGCGACGAGCACGGCCGCGCGCTGGAGCTTCGTGGCCTCGCCGGCCTCGAGGTAGTGCCGGCGGAAGGCGCGGAGCGCGTCGGCCGGCTTGTCCCAGCACAGGTAGAGGAAGCCGAGTTCGTAGGGGTCGCTGATGAACCGCTGGGCGGCGGCGGCGAAGACCTTGTCGCGTTCGGCGTCGGCGGGCAGGCGGTAGGCGGCCGTGGGGTCCTGGAGGTCATCGGCCGTGCCGAGCTTGCCATCAGGCCCTTCGGGCCCGTGCTCGGCGAAGGCGATGAAGCGGTTGGCGGGCAACAGGCTGCCCTCCTTGGCCTTCAGGGCGCGCACGACGGCGAAGATGGCGTCCTGCGAGACCGACGTCCAGCCGCCGCCGCCCGCGGCGTAGCCATGGGTCGCGGCGGTGAGGTAGGCCAGGCGGCACTGGGCCTTGGCCATGGCCAGCGCCTCGTCCACCCGCCCCTCGCTCACGAAGGCGTCCACGAGTTCGCCCAGGACGTTGCCCGACTGGATGATGCCGCTGGGCTGGGCAGCGATGATGTCGTAGGCGAGGCGGATGACGCCGGCCTGCTCGCCCACGCGGCGCTGGAGGTCGAAGAGCTGGCGATAGGCCGACGCCCGGTACGAGGCGCCCAGCGTGCGGTCGGCGGCCAGGCGGCGGTAGATGTCGGCCGCCTTCTGGCTCTCGCCCTTCTGGATGTAGAGCATGGCCAGCCCCATGTAGGCCTGCGAGCGCCGCGCGTCGGCTCGGGGCAGCTCCTGGAGCAGCTTCTCATAGGCGGGGACGGCGTTCTCGGTGTCCTCGGCGGTGCGGAAGGCCTGGGCGATGGCCAGCAGCAGGCCACGGCGCGCTTCGCCCTCCCAGGGGTACTCTTTGGCCAGGCGTTCGCAGATGGGGAGGGCCTCCTTGGGCTGCTTGAGCTCGATGAGGGCCAGGCCGCTCGAGGCCAGGGCTTCGGCGCACAGGCGCGGCCGGTCCGGGAACTGCTCGACGAAGGCCCGGTACGCGGCCAGGGCGAGGGCCGGCTTCGACGTCGCCTGGTGCAGGCGCGCGAGGGCGATGGAGGCCTCGGCCCGCCGCACGGGGTCGGCCGCGGACAGCTTGAGGAACCGTTCGTAGAGTTCGACGGCTTTGGGCTGGGTGGATGAGCGCTCGGCGTAGGCCCGGGCCAGCTCGTAGGTGGCCAGCCCCGCCCACGGCTGCGCGTTGGGGAAAGCATCGAGCAGTTGCTCGAGGGTCCTGGCCACGGTCGAGCGGTCGGCCTCGCGCTGCGAGAGAGCCACGTCGTAGAGCACTTCGGCGGCCAGCGCCGGGTCGTCCTTGTGGGCGAGGGCGAAGCTCACCTGGGCCGCCCAGCCGGGGGCGCGGTCCAGGGTGCGCTGGGCCGCCAGGCCCGCGCGGAGGGCGAGAAGGTCCTCGCGCGCGCTGCCGGCCCGAGCTGCCGCCGCCGCAAGGGCGAGGGCAGCCAAGAGTCCCGCTCGCATCCAGCATCGTCCCATAGCAGTCTTTCCCTGGACGGAGAAGATACCAGTTTGCCTTCGGCGGATCAAGCGCGTTGACAGGGTCGCCGCGGGGCGGTATACTTGGCACCGCGGAGGACGCGCCGTTCTCCGCTTCCCCGCGACAAGGCGTCCCCGAGCGCTCCTGGGATGTCCATGGCAAAGCCCAGCAAGCGGGCCGGCGCGGCTTCCGCTCCCGAGCTCGTGCACAAGTACCTGCGGGAGTCGCGCGAGTTCGCGACCGGGTTCCTCTTCATCCTGCCGTTGCTCCTCGGTTACGAGGTGGGGATTCTGCTGCTGCGCTCGGACGTGATCAACTGGGCGCACGGGATCATCCGGCTGGTGTTCCACGTCTTCGGCCCCGCCGAGCCGGCGGTGTTCGCCGGCGTGATCGCGGCCCTGGCGTGGCTGGCCCTGCGCCACATCGAGCGGCGGCGGGTGGATGCCGAGCTCTACGGCCTGATGCTGGTGGAGAGCGTTGTGTACGCCTGCGCGATGGGGCTGGTGTGCGGGGCCGTGGCGCGCCGCCTGTTGGTCATGGGCACGCTGGGGCCGGGCCGCCACATCGCCCGCGACGTGGTGCTCTCGGTGGGTGCGGGCGTGTACGAGGAGGCGCTCTTCCGCGTGGTGCTGATGGGCGCCCTCTATTATGGGCTCAAGCTCTGGAGCGGCCTGCCCCCCGGCTGGGTGGCGGGGGTGAGCATCGTCGTCTCGTCGCTGGCCTTCGCCGCGTGCCACCACATTGGCCCGTATGGCGACCCGCTCGAGGCGGGCCTGCTGGCCTATCGCTTCGGCATGGGCGTGCTGTTTGCGGGCCTCTACATCTACCGCGGCCTGGGCATCGTGGTCTACACGCATGCCCTGTACGACGTCTTCGTGTCGCTCGGGCGCTGAGGCGCTTGACTCCGCCTGCCGGGCGTGGTCTAATGACATCGCGCGGCCCTCGTTTCAGGAGAACACTGTGGTAGACGAGGAACTCGAGTTCAAGCTTCAGCAGCTCGAACAACTGGTCAACCAGTGGAAGCGCTTCTTCACGCTGTACCGGAAGATCCAGAAGCCTGGCGAGGCGACGCCCAAGGAGGAGCACGATTACGCGGAGATGGCCACCACGTTCGCCCGCATCTACTCGCCCATCGCCACGCGCGTGGGCCTCAAGAGCGACCCGGGCTGCGGCGTGCTGGATATGGTGACCAACGTGCCCGATGCGCGCGCGGTGCGCGAGCTGTCGGACATGCAGCGTCGCAAGTTCGAGAACGACTGGCGGAGCAACAACACGGGGATGAACGCCAAGCTGGGCGAGCTCCAGATTCTCCGCGAGGAGCTGCTTGGCACGAGTGAAATCGTTTACTATGGCAGGCGCTTCTTCTCGAACAAGGTCGTGCAGTGGACCGTCGGCGCCTCGATCATCATCGTGCTCCTGGGCGTCTTCGGCTTCTTCGGCTACCTGTACAAGCTCCTCAGCGAGCTGATCCACCGCATGTGACCCGTGGCCAAGAAGCTGTTCTTCCTCGCTGACGTGCACCTGTGCCCCGAGCACCCCGAGCGGCTCGACGCCCTCGCGGCATTCCTGCGCGGCCACCGCGATGAGGCCCTCGCTTTCTACGTCATCGGCGACCTGGTGGACTTCTGGGTGGGCGCCCGCCAGCTCCGGCGCCCGGCCTGGGGGCGGATCATCGAGCAACTCGGCGCTGCCGCGCGCGGCGGGCCGCCCGTGCGCATCCTCGGCGGCAACCGCGACTACCTGCTCGACGCCGCCGCCCTCGCGCCCCACGGCCTCGAAAGCCTGGGCCTCCAGCACACCTTCGAGCACGACGGGCTGAGCTTCTGCCTCGTCCACGGCCACCTGCGTTTCCCCGACCCCTGGCTCTCGCGCCAGTTCCTGCGCTTCATCCAGGGGCGCTTCACGTGCTGGCTCGCCAGGGTCTCGCCCCTCTGGGCCTGCATGAGCGTGGCCGGCGTATTGCGCTGGTGGCGCCGGGTCGTTGGCCACCGCAGCGACCCCGAGGACGCGCAGCGCTATGACCCCGCCGCCTTCCTGCCGCTCTTCGAGACAGGGGCCGACGTCGTGGTCTGCGGCCACAACCACTGGGCGCACGACTACACCAAGGAACTGAACCGCCCGGGCTGTCGGCTCCTGGCCGTCGGCCCCTGGCGTCCAGGCCCCTCCTGGCTCGAGTACGCCGACGGCGCCTTCCACCTCCATGACCCCCGCCTCTAATGCCGGCCGCGGGTTTGACCCTCCGCGGCGGTGCATGTACAATACGGGCCCCTTGGGTGTGGTTCGAAGGCGGTTCCCCCGGCTCCGGAGTGCCTGCGACGGTGAACAAGTCGTATTGCGACAAGTGCGGCGACCTCGTGCCCACGACGCGCTCGGTGCGCGACGGCAAGGTGTATCTCGTCAAGGACTGCCCGAAGTGCGGGGCAAACGAAACCTACCTCTCGTCGAGCGCCGACCGCCACCTGACCAAGCGCAACCAGGACCCCGGCTTCGAGTACCAGGGCTGCCAGGTGGAGTGCGTGGACTGCGCGCACCATCGTTCGCCCACCTATGCTTTCGTGGACGTGACGAACCGCTGCAACCTGAACTGCCCAATGTGCGCCGATGGCGTGGCCTGGCACGGCTTCGAGTTCGACCCGCCGCTCGAGCACTTCGAGCGGATTTTCCAGCATCTCTCGATCTTCGAGCCGCTGCCCACGATCGCCCTCTTCGGCGGCGAGCCGACTGTGCGCAACGACCTCCCCGAGATCGTGGCCCTGGCCCGCAAGTACGGCCTGCGAACGCGCGTGCTCACCAACGGCCTGCGTCTGGCCAACGAGGAGTATTGCCGCCAGATCGTCGAGAGCCGCGCGCACCTGCTCGTCTCCTACGACGGCGGCAGGCCCACCTGCTACGACAAGCTCCGCGGCAGCGCCAAGGTGCTCGAGATGAAGAAGCGGGCCATCGAAAACCTCAACAAGATGCCGCGGGCGCGCGTCAGCTACGTCACCTGCCTCGCCTGGGGCCTCAACCACAAGGACCTGCCCGAACTGCTGCGCTTCTACCACGACCAGCGCCGCATCCTGCACGGCGTGTACCTCATGCCCCTCGTCCAGACCTGGCACGAGCAGGAGTTCGAGTACCAGCCCGAACGGATGACGACCGAGGACGTGGAGCAGTTGCTGGCTGACTGCTTCCCCGGCTACAAGGTCAAGTTCCTCTCGCTCGGCGTGGCGAGCCACTTCAAGACGATCTCGAAGTACCTGGGCCGCGAGGCCCTGCCCTACTACGGCACCCACCCGAACTGCGAGAGCTTCTACCTGCTCGTCTCGGACGGCGAGAAGTACCTGCCGATCGACCACTACCTGCGCACGTCGCTGCCGCAGTTTGCCGACGACCTGCTGTTGCTGGAGAAGCGCCTGACGGCCCGCGACGAGCGCTGGGCGAAGAGCGCGCTCGGGCGGTTCGGCCGCGCGGTCGGGCTGGCGCGGATGGCCGCGCTCTTCGGCCTGATGCGGGTGGTGAGGCGCCACTTCGTCTTCGGCCGGGCCTTCAAGGGCAAGGGCCTCGGCAAGCTCTGGCACGCACTCGCCACGCTCGCCCGCGCGCCCTTCGGCAGCTTCAGCAAGACGCGCCTGAAGCACATGACCGTGCAGAGCGCCCTGCGCGTGATCATCCTGCCGCTCGAAGACGACCCGATCCTCGAAACCGAGCGGCTCGAGCGCTGCCCGAGCGTGCACGTGTACTTCGACCCGCCCGACGGGCGGTTCCACTACATTCCCGTGTGCTCGTGGCGCAAACACAACAAGCGGGTGCTCAAGGAGCTGGCCGACTACTACAACGCCCAGCCCCCGAAGGCCGAGGCCCCGGCCGAAGCGCCGGCGGCAAAGTGACACCGCCCCGCCAACCAATGAACAGGTGCCGCGTACTCAACAGGTACGCGGCACCTGTGTGGTTCTGGCTCGCGAAAGCGCGATGGCCGGGCCTATTGGGCCGGCATCGCGGCGGGCGCGGCGGCCGGCCTGTCGCCGAAGTCGTGGCGCGGGGGCAGGTTCCGCGCGCCCGGGCCCTGCCACGGCCAGTGGCCGAGCACCTCGTTGTCGTCGCCGCAGAGGTCGAGAGTCGTCCAGCCGAGCAGGAAGTCCAGAATCTCGAGGTAGCGGAGGTTGAGCACAACGCCGCTGTGGCCGAAGTGGATGAAGTGGTTGCAGCCGGGGGCGTAGCCGGGCCGACGCGCGAAATGCTCGATCCAGCCGGCGATGCCGCCATAGTAGGAGTAAAGCGTCTCCTGCCTGGCCTTGTCGTAGTCGCCCCAACCGATCTCCTCATAGGTCCACAGGCCGTAGCCCACGCTGCGGTAGTAGAGCTTGGTGGTGCCCACCTGGTTGCCGCCGATGCCCGAGAAGGTGCCCTCGAGGTTGGCCGCGCCGAAGCCCACCAGGCTCACGCCGCACATGAAGAATGCGTTCATCGGCCTCTCCGTGTGCGTAACGCCGATCTCAAGAATCTGCGCCGCATCCTGCCCGCGCTGCTCCAGGTACGTGCCGCATCCCGTGAGGGATACGAGCAGCGCCGCTGACACCATCACCACGCCACCACGCCACATGCCACACCGCTTCATCCCGAACTCCTCTGGTCCAGAAAGAAAACGCCGGACGCCCGCCCGGCCACCTTTATACCATACCGAGCGTCTTGCAGCAAACTGTCATGGCACGGGGGCAGGCTTGTGGCCTGCCCCCGTGCGTGCGGGAACCGCAGATCGACTCAGTAGGGAATCTCAGGGCGCATGCACTCGTTCGAGGTGCCCGGCGCCTGCCAGGGCCACACGCTCGTGGCCGTGCCGTCGTCGCCCGCGAGATCGAGGAGGAAGAAGCCGCCCAGGAGGTCGAACATCTGAAGGAAGCGCGCGTTGGCCACCAGTCCCACGTAACCTACGTGGAGATACTTCGTTCACGAGAAGCCATAGTCGGGCTTCCGCTCGAAGTAGCACGCGTAGCCGATCGGGCCGTTGTGCCAGCGGTACAGCGTCTCCGGCTTGGTGATGTCGAACTCGCCCCAGCCCAGCTCCTCATAGGTCCACAGCAGCAGGCCGCAGACCTTATGGTAGTGGGGCATCACGCCGGCGCGTCCGCCGCCGATGCCGAAGAAGCCGCCGTCTACGTGGCCCGCGCCGATCGAGCTCAGCCCGAGCAGGCACGCGTAGACCGATGCGTACGGCGTCTCGGTCCACGTCACGCCAATGTCAATGCAGTCCAGGGCATCCTCCCCGCGGTGCACGAAGTAGTCGCCCACGCTTGCCGGGTGGCTGCACCCGACCACGAACGCCAGGGCGGCCACCATGGCCACCGCCGCCACTTTCCATGGCACACCCCGAATCGTCGCCATCCGCGCCTCCTTTGCAGGCAAATGGTCCCGACAGCCCTGTCCCCTCGAACAGGAGGGATCCTAACGCAAAGGCCGCCGCGTGTCAAACCAATCTTGCCGCCTTGCGCGCGGGGCGGGTTTTCCTATATTGGACATCTACTGTTCCCGAAGGGAGCCTCCAATGCCCGACCCACTCAGTCCGCCACCGTCGGCATTGCCCCGCCGCCGCTTCCTGACGCGCTCGGCCGCGGGCCTGCTCGCCGCCGACGCGCTGCTCGGCCCCACCTTCGCCCAGGAGACCCCCGCGATGACCGACGACCAACTCCGCCAGAAGCTCCTCGCCTGCCTCGGCGGGCCGTGGCCAGAGCCGTGCGACCTGAAGCCGATCCTCCGCGAGACGATGAAGAAGGACGGCTATCGCATCGAATCGGTCACCTACGAAGTCGAACCCGGCGACCGCGTGCCCGCGCTGCTCCTCGTGCCCGACGGGGTGGACGCGGCCCGCCCCGCCCCCGCCGTGGCCGTGTGGCACCAGCACAACGGCGCCTGGCACCTGGGCAAGGCGGAGCCGGCCGGCCTCGCGGGCATGCCCATGCACCACACGGGCGTGGCGTTGGCCAAAGAGGGCTACGTGGTCATCTGCCCCGACGCTCTCTGCTTCGGCGAACGTCAGAACAAGCAGCTTCAGGGCGGCAACTACGAGCGGTTCGAGTTCCTCCGCTACGTCGTCGCCGGCAAGTGCCTGGCCTGGAAATACATCCTCGACATGCGTCGAGCCATAGACTACCTGGTCACACGCCCCGAGGTCCAGAAGGACAAGCTCGGCTGCTATGGCCACTCGATGGGCTCGACGTGCACCTGGCTCGTCGGCCCATGGGAGCCGCGCCTGAAGGCCCTCGTCGGCAACTGCTGCCTGCCCACCTACAAGGGCATCCACCGCACCCACATCCTCCACTGCTTCCCCAACTTCATCCCGGGGTGGTATCAGTTCGGCGACACGCCCGAGATCGCCGGCCTCATCGCCCCGCGCGCCCTGCACCTCAACCTCGGCGAGAAGGACGGCGGCAGCCCCATCGAGGAGGCCCGCGAGGGCATCGTGCGCATCGCCGCCGCCTACCAGCGCGCGGGGGCCGAGGCCAACTTCACCCACTTCATCGAGGAAGGCGCGGGGCACGTCCTCTCCGAAGAGATGTGGAAGCGCGTGAAGGCGACGTTGGCCAAACACCTGAGAGCGTGATCGTCCGCCGCCCCTCCCGAACGTTCCAATACGTTCGGGAGGGTAGTGGCGGCATCGCGCCGCACTGCATCGGGGCTATCCTCCCGAAGGTATGGGAACCTTCGGGAGGGCGAACAAGAAAGGAGAAAGGCCGTGTTGTTGGCCAGCAACCACATGTTCCCCAACGGGCCGATTGAGGGGGTGTTCGAGCGGCTGAAGAGGGCGGGAGCGGGCGGACTCGACCTCTTCCTGCCCCACATTCCCTATCTGCTCGACGGGCGGTTCGGGCCGAAGAATCTGGCTCTGTGCCGCCAGGCCGCCGAGGCCGCAGGCCTGCCGATCAAGGGCATTATCGGAGCGCCGCTTCAGAACAACCCCGGCTTCGGGGCCTATCTGGGCGCCGACGCCGACAAGGGCCGCGCCGAGAGCGTGGCCTTCATCCGGCACAACGTGGACCTCGCCGTCGCGCTGGGCGCCTCGCACGTGTGCATCGCCGAGGGCCGCTGCCCCGACGGCGCCGACGAGCGCGAGATGTGGGGCCGCCTGGTGCGCACGCTCAAGGAGTGCGCCGCCATCGCCGAGCCAAAGGGGGTGACCATCCAGATCGAGCTTCACCCCGGCCTCATCGCCAGCACGCCCGAGAAGGCGCCGCGGCTCATCGGGGAGGTAGGCTCGAAAGCCGTCCGAATCTGCCTGGACTTCTGCCACGCGAACGTCATCACGGGGGGCGACCCTGTGGGGATGATTCGCGCGCTCAAGGGCACGCTGGGCGCCATCCACATCGCCGACGGCATTCAGGTGCCCGGCCTCCACCTGCCCATCGGCCAGGGGGAGATTGACGTGGATGCCTGCATCCGCGCGGTGAAGGAAGGGGGCGGCGACGGCCCGTGGGTGCTCTGCATGTACGGCAACGCCTTCCCAGAGATGACGCTGAGAACGGCCGTGCGGTTCCTCAAGGAGCGCCATCCCGACATCCTGGCGTGAGTGCACTCGATGGCCTGGCGGCCGCTCTCCATCCTCATGCTCGCAGGAGCGTTCTCGATGGCCGGGGAACCCGCGCTGCCGCCCCAGTGGCTTGACGCCTGGAGCCGTCCGTCCCTCGCCGACAGGCCGCTGCTGATCATCCACGGCTTCGACCCGAGCCGCGCCACGCCGGAGGGCGTGGACCAGATGGTCAAGGGCGCCAAGCCGAGCGACGTCACGGTCCGCGGTCTCCAATCGTACCTCGACGTGGGCCTCGGCGGCATCGTGTGCAACGTAGCCTTCGAGCAGTACATGCAGTCCGAGGCCCACTGGGAGGCGCTGGTCCGCACGGTCGAGGCCGCTGCGAAACTCGGCATGGTCGTGTGGCTTTACGACGAGGACGGCTACCCCAGCGGCGCCGCCGGCGGGCTGGTTCTGAAGGAGAACCCTGCGTTCGAGGCGGCCGAGCTGGCCTTCGACCCCTCGCGGCCCGATCCCTTCGTCGTCCGCCCCTCCTACGAGTTCACCCACGCGAGCAACAACTACTACGCCGCGCGCCGCTACGTGAACCTGCTCGACGAGCGCGCGACCCGCTCGTTCATCGCCCACACGCACGATGCCTACTGGAAGCGCCTGGAACCGCACTTCGGCAAGACCATCCAGGCCACCTTCACCGACGAGCCGTCGCTGATGGCCGTCAACCTCGGCCAGATTCCCGAAGAGGCTCGCAAGCGGGTGCGCGTGGCTGACCCGCTCGACCCCGCCGCGAGGCCGCTCCCCTGCGTGCCGTGGGGCCACGACCTGCCGCAGCAGTACGAGAAGCGGTACGGCGAGGACCTGCTCGCCCAGCGCCGCCGCCTGTTCGAGGGAGACTCCGCCGAGGCCCGGCGGGTGCGGAGCCAGTTCTGGGCGCTCGTGGCCGACCTCGTGGCGGAGCGCTACTTCGCGCCCATCCAGGCCTGGTGCTCGCGCCACCGCGTCGCGTCGTCGGGCCACCTCTTGTGGGAAGAGGCGCTGATGCACCATCCGGCCCTCGATGGCAATCACCTGAAGGCCCTGAGCCGGATGGACATCCCTGGCCTGGACATGCTCTCGTCGGACCCCGAAACCGTGATCCACGGCGGGTGGCTTGCCGCGGCGCTGCCTGCCTCGGCGGCGATGCTCACGGGCGGCCGCCGCGTGATGACCGAGGTGAGCGACTTCAGCCAGATCCAGGGCGGCCAGGGCGCTGCCGGCCTCCCCGAGATGCAGGCCACCGCCGCCTGGCAGGCCGCCTGGGGCGTGACCGATTTCACGCTCTACTACCGCATCGCCGACCGGCCGCTCGAGGCCACACGGGCCTATGGCGACTACGTCGGCCGCCTCAACGCCCTGCTCAAGCCGGCCCGCCTCGCCCCTCGCGTGCTCCTCTACTACCCGGTGCGCGATCTGTGGGCCGAGTATCGCCCCGTCGCCGAACCGCTGCGGCTCGAATCCCAGTCGCCCAGGGCGAAGAGCATCGTCGGCTCGTTCAATCGCCTCGGGCAGGCCCTGCTGCAGCGCCAAGTGCCCTTCGCCCTCATTGACCACGAGTTTCTGGCGAAGGCGCGCGTCCGCTCCGACGGCCGGCTGGCCGTCGGAGAGCAGCCTTTCGACGCAATCGTCTTGCCGCAGGGTGTCGAGCTTTCGCCGGAGGCGGTGAAGGCCGTCGAGCATTTCCGCCTGCGGGGCGGGAGAGTCATCGCCGACACGGGCAAGCTGGACGGCGCGGCTCTGTGCGAGGCGTTGCGCCCCGCCTTCCGGCTGACCCCCGCGTGCGACCGCATCGTCCTCGGCCGCTTCCTCCGCGACGGCCGGGAGATGCTCCTCCTCGTCAACGTCGGCCGCCAGCCCTACAGCGGCGCGCTGACAGGGTGTGACTCGGCCGCCTGGGCCGCGCTCAACCCGGCGACCGGGCTGGCTGTGGAGACCGGGCCACGCGGTCCTTGGCGCATCGCCCTGGCTCCACGACAGGCACTGCTGCTGGTCAGCCGCAGGTGAGGCCGGCGGAAGCGGTGCATCAGTAGTTGAGCATGAGCCTGACCGCCTCGCCCTCTTCCGAGACGAACTCGCAGGTTTGCGTGGTGGGCGCCGGCGGGCGGATGGCGAGGTCGTCGGGGCGGTAGCCGTGCCGCCGCCTCTCGTCCTTCGCCTTCTCCCACGAGAGGGTGAAGGCGACGGCGCGGCCGGCCGTGTCCTTCAGCGTCACCGTTCTCTGGATGCGCGGCTCGGTCTGGGCGGCGAAGAAGGCGTCGTCGCCGTACTCCAGGTGCACCAGGCTCTTGGCGCCCTTGCCGTCGAACCGGGCGACGACGACCAGCGTGCCGCCGTCGCCCGTGAGCCGCCACGTCAGGGTGGTGTCCCTTGCGGCCTTGGCCCGCTCGGCGGGGAACTCGAAGTCGCAGGTCTTCGGCCTGTCGTCGGGCGGTCCGTCGAGCCGCCGCCAGGCGCGGACGTATTCCACGCTGAACGTCGAGGGCAGCGTGGCCACGTCGGGCAGGCCGAACCACTCGGGCATCGTCTCGCTGTCGAAGTTCAGCTCCAGCGGCTGATGCCAGTGGGTGTTGAGCATCTCGCGGACGACCGCCCCGTCGAAGTAGTAGATGATCTTCTCGCGGTTCCATTCCAAGCCGTAGACGTGCCAGCCGTCCGCCAGCGGCGTCGGGCTCTGCCACTTGCCGCCGCTGGACCAGTGGCGGTCGGGATTCACCAGTGTGTGGAACACGTGGGCGTTCATGTGCACCGTGCGTTCGTGGCCGGGGGCGCCGCCGCCGATCTCGAAGACGTCGATCTCCGTCCACTCCTCGGGCGAGCCGTGGTAGAACCAGAAGGCGCTGGAGCCGCGCGACTTCATCGCCCGGGCCTTGACCTCGAAGTAACCGTAGCGGACGGCCGTCTTGCTCTTCACCGCGCCGCAGGTGTAGGTGTGGTAGCCCTTCGGCGCGTCGGGCACGTCCTCGTGCTTCATCGTGATGTGGAGCTTGCCGTCGCTGACGGTGACGTTCTCGGCGCGGAAAAGGCCCGGCTGGCGCCCGAGCCAGCCGGGATTGGTCGCGTGCCACTTCGCCGCGTCGAGCGCATCGCCCTCGAACTCGTCGGTCATCTCGGCCACGGACGCCCACCGGCCGTGCGGCAGCGGGCAGGGGCAAGCGTTCACTGCGCCCTCCTTTGTGGCAGAGGACTTCGGTGCCGGGCCGGCGCACCCGGCCCCGAGCAGCAGGAAGAGGCTCGACGAGAATAGCAGGGCTCTCATTGCGGATACCGTCGCTCGTTCAGTCGTGTGAACGCAGCCGGCGCCGTCGGCTACTTCGCCCCGCCGATGCAGAACAGCGTCTTATCGGCCCGCAGGAAGAGCTGGCCATTCGCCACGGCGGGGCTGGCGTTGAAGGTGCCCACGCGGCCCAGCTCGTTGGTGGCGAGCAGCTCGAACCTCGGCTTGGCCGCGACCACATAGGTGCGGCCGCCGCGCGTGGTGTAGTAGAGCTTGCCGTCGGCCAGCACGGGCGAGGCGTAGAACTGCCCGGCCCGCTCGAGCCGCTCTTCGTAGACCACCCGCCCCGTCTTCGCCTCGACGCAGAAGAGGATGCCCTCGTTCTCGTGCGCCCAGTAGACGTGCCCCTCGTGCAGGATGGGCGACGAGACGTTGGAGCCCTTCTTCAGCGTCCACAGGCGGTGCGAGGCGGTCACGTCGCCGCGCCCGCCGCAGCGGACGGCGAGCGCGCCACCCGTGCCGCGCCCGCCGATGCAGTAGACCACCCCGTCGCCGGCCACGAGGCTGGGGACCATGTACCAGGGGATGTCGGTCGCGCTCGACCAGAGCGGCTCGCCCGAGTCGGGGTCGAAGCTCAGCACCTTGCCGAAGATGGCGAGCACCAGCTCGACCTTGTCGCCCACGGGCACGAGGATGGGGGTGTTCCACGACTCCTTGATGCCGCCCGCGCGCCATTTCTCCTTGCCCGTCGCCCGGTCGAGGGCGATCAGCGATTCGCTCTCGACGCTGGCGTTGACGATCAGCAGGTCGCCGTAGCGGACGGGCGAGGCGGCGGTGCCCCAGCCGTTGGTCTTCGCCCCCACGCTGGCCTGCCAGAGCTGCTTGCCGTCGAGGTCGAAGGCGAAGACGCCCGACGTGCCGAGGAAGGCATAGGCCCGCTCGCCGTCGGTGAACATCGAGTTGGCGGCGTAGCCGTGCTCGCGGATGGTCGGCTGCTCGGGCATCTTGGCGGGGATGGTTCTGTTCCAGAGCACTTTGCCATCGCGGCGGCTGAGGCAGACGACGTGGCGTTTGAGCTGGTCGAGTTCGCCCTTGGGCTCGCCGGGCACGGCGTAGCCGCTGAAGCAGGTGAGGAAGATGCGGTCGCCCAGGATGATGGGGGTGGAGGCCCCGCCGCCGGGCAGGTCGGCCTTCCACGCGATGCCTTCCTGCGGCCCCCATCTGGTCGGCAGACCCTTCTCGGCGCTGGTGGCCAGCCCCCTCGGGCCGCGGAACTGCGCCCACGGCCCGGCCGCCGGCTGGCCGGCCGTCGCGACGGCAGAGCCAAGCAACAGAGCGCCACAGAACCCCGTCACTAGAGTCTTCGCTGTCACCTTCGGCCTCCTTACAAGTGCCATGGGCTGCGCATGGCGCGGGTGAGACGGCGGGCGGCCTGGGGATCGCCCACGATGGTCTCGGCTTTGGGGTCCCAGCGGATCGTGCGGCCTTCGCGGATGCAGATGTCGCCCAGATGGCTCATGAAGTCGCTCTGCACCGCCGAATCAATGTCGCTGGCCGGCGCGGTGCGGGTGAGGCAGGCGTTGACGAAGTTGCGATAGTGGTGGGTGTCCTGGAGCAGGTGAATCTCGTCGGGCTTGATCTTGACGGAGAGGAGCGAGCGCGGCTCGGCATGGATGCCGCCGCGCGAGGGGGCCACCCAGCCCTCGGTGCCCACGAAGGTGGTGAGGTCGCCGCCGGGCTTGAGGGTGAACTCGACGCCGCTGGCGTAGCGCCCCTGGACATCCCAGTTGACGATGGTGTCGAAGAGGCCCTCGGTGGGGATGAGGCCGGTGCCGCGGTATTCGACGGGGATGTGGGGATAGCCCCAGTGGGCGATGTCGAGCGGGTGGGCGCCCCAGCCGGCGATGAAGCCGAGCGCGTAGTCGTAGATGTGCCAGCGGCCCACGCCGAACACGCGGTCGTTGCAGAAGGGCGCCCAGGGGGCGGGGCCGAGCCACAGGTCGTAGTCGAGGCCCTCGGGCACGGGCTGGGGCGCGGGATTGCCGCCCGTGGCGCCGTTGGGCGCCACCACGTGCACGGCCTTGAGCTCGCCGATGTAGCCGTTGCGCACCAGCTCGCAGCCGAAGGCGCAGTGGGTGCTGAAGCAGCGCTGCTGGGTGCCGTACTGGAAGATGCGGCCGTAGCGGTGCACGGCCTCGCGGAGGGCCTTGTCCTCCGCCACGCTGACGCCGAGCGGCTTCTCGACGTAGACGTCCTTGCCCGCCTTCACTGCGGCCAGCGCGATCGGCACGTGCCAGTGGTCAGGCGTGGCCACGATGACGGCGTCCACGTCCGCGCGGGCCAGCAGCTCGCGGAAGTCGTTGTGCGGCGTGCAGCCCTTGAAGGTCGCGCGGTCGGCCTTGCCGGCGTAAGCGTGCTCGACGCGGCTGGCCGCGGCCTCGCGGCGCTGCGTCACGGGGTCGCACACGGCCACGCTCATGGCCATGGGCAGGCCCACGAAGCCGCCGAGCAGGCCGCTGCCCTGCCCGCCGACGCCGACGTGACCGAGCTGCACGCGCCCGCTGGGCGCGGCCTGGCCGAGGACCGAGGCAGGGACGATCGTGGGCGCGGCGAGCGCCGCGGCCGACGCGGCGGCTCGCCCGAGAAACGCGCGGCGGCTGGCTTCTGCGGGCATGGTCGCTCCTTTGAATCGGCATGGCGCCGGCGGTTGCCGGCAGCGGGCGCGCGGATTCGCTCCGCTTCCAGCACTACACTATAGCGGGAGTGCCCTCGCGCCTCAAGTGATGCCTCGGCCCCGCGGCGGCCGTGGGCCATCGGGACTTGCATTTGATTTGACTTTGGGGTATTTGGATGGGATGCAGGGCCGGGAGGGCAGAGGGACTGTATCGCTTGTATTCAGGAGACGACGCCGTGACAAGACTGGCCTCTCGTGTGGGTCTGCTGTGCGGAGTGCTCGGCCTCGTGGCCTCGGCGTGGGCGGGCACGTACCGCTCGCCGTACGCGGCGGCCGTGTCGGCCGACGGCAAGGTGGTGTACGTTTCGGACCGCACGGCCGACTGCGTGGTCGTGGTGGACCCTGCCGCCGCCAAGCCGACCGCCGAGTGGAAGGTGGCGGGCGGACCCGCCGGGCTTGCCCTCTCGCCCGATGGCAAGACGCTTTACGTCGCGCTCCAGACCGCCAATGCCGTGGCCGCGCTCTCGACCGAGAGCGGCAAGGAGACCAGGCGCATCCCCGTGGGCTACCGCCCCACGGGCCTCGCCCTCGCGCCCAAGGCCAACCGCCTCTTCGTGTGCAACATGGGCTCGGGCAACGTGTCGGTGATCGATCTCGGCGAGATGGCCGAGAAGTTCCGCGTGCGCTGCGTGCGCGAGCCGATGTTCGCCGCCGTGACGCCCGACGAGGCCCGCGTGGTGGTGAGCAACGCCCTCGCCACCGGCCCGGCCACCGAGAGCTCCACCGCCATGTCGGTGAGCCTCTTCGACGCCAAGGACGGCAAGACCGGCTCGACCATCAAGCTGCCCGGCGGCTCGACCAACGGCCGCACCGTGTGCATCTCGCCCGACGGCAAGTGGGCCTACGTGCTGCACGGCGTGTCGCGCTTCCAGGTGCCCACGACCCAGCTCGAGCGCGGCTGGATGAACACCTCGGCCCTCTCCGTGATTGACCTCCAGAAGGACGAACTGCACGCGACGATGCTGCTGGACAGCATCGACCTGGGCGCGGCCGACCCCTGGGGCGCCGCCCTCACCGCCGACGGCAAGACCCTGTGGATCAGCCTCAGCGGCTGCCACGAGGTGGCCCGCATCGACGTCGGCCGCCTCGTCGAGATGCTCTCGGGCAACGTGCCCGATCAATACGCCAAGAGCCTCGGCTCGGCCAACATCAACCCCTGGGCCGAAGTCAAGAAGGACCCCAAGTACCGCTTCCAGCTCGTCAACGACCTGATGGCGATGTACTTCGCCGAGCTGATCAAGCGCTTCCCTGTGGGCGGCCGCACGCTGCTCTACCTGCACGCGGCCGACCGGCCCTTCGAGCGCGGGCCGCGCGGCATCGCCCTGTCGCCCGACGGCAAGCAGCTCTACGTGCCCACCTACTTCGGCGGCGCCCTGTGCGTGATGGACACCGAGACCGGCAACCTCGCCAAGAACATCCCCGTCGGCTCGCAGCCCGAGCCCGACCAGGTGCGAAAGGGCGCCATCGCCTTCCACGACGCCGAGCTGTGCTTCCAGAAGTGGCAGAGCTGCGCCACCTGCCACCCCAGCGACGCCCGCATGGACGGCCTCCGCTGGGACCTCCTCAACGACGGCATGGGCAACCACAAGAAGACCCGCTCGCTCGTCTACTCGCACGTCACGGCACCCGTGATGGCCATGGGCGTGCGGCAGACGGCCGACGTGGCGGTGCGCGCCGGCTTCCGCTTCATCCTCTTCGCCGTCGTGCCCGAGGAGACTGCCACGGCGGTGGACGACTACCTGAAGTCGCTGAAGGCCGACCCCAATCCCTTCCTGGTGAACGGCAAGCTCAGCGACGCGGCCGAGCGCGGCAAGAAGCTCTTCGACGGCAAGGCCAAGTGCAACACCTGCCACTCCGGGGCCCACTACACCGACCTGAAGGCCTACGACGTGGGCACGCTGGGCGCCTACGACAAGCCCACCGACCGGTTCTACACGCCCAAACTCAACGAAGTGTACCGCACGGCGCCCTACCTGCACGACGGCCGCGCCGCCACCCTCGAGGAAGTCTTCACGGCCTTCAACAAGGAAGACAAGCACGGCGTCACGTCGAAGCTCTCGCCGGAGGAGCTGGCCGACCTGATCGCCTACCTCAACTCGCTGTGAGCCTGCCGGCTCGCGCGACCGCCCGACTTCGACGAAGAAGGCCCTTTCAAGAGGCCTTCTCGTTGCACTTTCTGCGGCGCTCCGCCGGCTCAGGGGAGCAGTTCGCGCAGGGCCTTCACCGCCTCCTCCAGCCACCCGCTCTCCCAGTGATGCTGGCGGTGGGGGCCGTCGGCGAACTGGTGCGGGATGCCCAGGCGCATCATCAGCGCGTGGGCCTGCTGCGTATCGCAGCGGAAGTTGCCGAACCCCATCAGCACCAGCCGCTGGGCGCCGCGCACGGCGTCGGCGTGCTCGCGCAGCAGGCGCGCGACGCGCAGGCGCTCGAAGTTCTCCTGCGTGCCCGCGATCTCGCCGATGCCGAACATCGGGCGGGCCATCATCATCGGCGCGTCCCACGCGGCCGCCGCGGCGAACGTCCCGGGGTTCCGCAGCAGCAGGCTGAAGGCGCCCCACCCGCTCTTGCTGTAGCCCACGAGCGCCCGGCGGCTCGCCTTGTGCGGGCAGAGCCGCTCGGCCAGCGGCACCAGCACCTTCAGCACGTAGCTCTCCTGCCGCCGCACCGGGTCGGTCGGGTGGTCGCAGTACCAGGGCAGGTGCGAGAACGTGGGCAGCAGGGCCACGAAGCCGTGCCGCTCGGCCACGCCGGCCGCCCGCGCCGCGCCCACGGGGTCGCCCCAGCGGGTGGCCAAGCCGGCCTCGACCGGCAGCACGAAGAGCACGCGGCGCCTCTCCGGCAGCTCGAGCGTCGCGGGGGCCAGCACGCGCACGAGCGTCTCGCCCTGCTGGTACGGCGAGGTGACGCGGTACACCACCAGGCCATCGGCCTGGGTCTCCGGGCCGCTCACGTGGCCGTCGGCCTGCGGACTCGGTGGCGGGTTGTCCTGTGGCATGAGTTCCCCCTGGCCGCGTTCGCTCGCCGTCGCGGCCAAGAGCGCCAGCATCAGGGACAGAGAACGGGCCCCTCGGCGCGTACCGGGCATGTGCGGCCCTCCGTTCGGAGGTCCCCCAGGCGGCCCCCTGCGAGCCGGTGCGAATGCAGATGATACCGCGCGGCGCGGCAAGAGTCCAGCCCATTGCCGTGCGCGCTCCGCGCGCGTCGGCGAGGCGTCGGGTTCGCAGGTGGGCAAGCGCACTTGACTTCTCCGGCAAATCGGCTTATCTTCTTGGTGTAGCGGCTATCCCTCCCGCTGTCTCAGAACGAAGGCCAGGGCCGGCGAATGGTCAGGAAGGTCTCGACGGAAGGCGTCGGCTATTCGGTGGCGGACCTTTGTCACGTGCGCTACCTGTTCGTCAGCGGGATCCCCCGCAATGGGGCCGACCTCTTCGAGCAGGCCTACGGCGCCCTGACGTCGGTGGCGCGCGTGATGCATGAGGAGGGAGCGCGCAACGGCATCGTGCGGCAGGACATCTTCCTCCGCGACCACTCGCTCATCGCGCCCTGCAAGAAGATCATCGAGGAGTTCTACTGCGACGCCCTGCCGGCGACCGACTACATCATCCAGCCCCCCTGCGGCGGCAAGCTACTCGAGATCGAAGCCTGGGGCGTCAGCCGGAAGAAGCGCGACATCGCCATCGAGCGCGTCTCCGAGCATCTGGTGATTCTGCGTCACAGCGACATCACCTGGGCCCATTGCGCCGGCATCACCCCGCGCACCCACGCGACCAAGGTCCACCCCCGCGCGCTCAACGCCTTCGAGCGCATGCGCGACACCCTGGCCAGCAAGGGCTTCAGCTACAGCCAGGTGCTGCGCACGTGGCTCTACCTCGGCGACATCGTGGGCACCGAGGGCGAGACCCAGCGCTACAAGGAGCTCAACCGCGCCCGCACCGACTTCTACGGCGACATCCGCTTCCTCCCCAAGCACTTGCCCGCCGGCCTGAACGGCGCGATCTACCCCGCCAGCACCGGCATCGGCGCCGGCGACCGCGACGTGATGATGTCCTGCATCGCCGTCGCCACCGAGCGCGAGGACGTTCTGCTGGTGCCGCTCGAGAACCCCCTCCAAACCTCGGCCTTCGACTACGGCAAGGAGTACAGCCCCAAGAGCCCCAAGTTCTCGCGGGCCATGGCCGTGGTCGGCCCCGAGGCCGTGTCCATTCTCGTCTCGGGCACCGCCAGCATCGTGAACGCCGAGACCCGCTACGTGGGCGACGTCGAGGGCCAGACCCGCCAGACCCTCGACAACATCGAGGCCCTGATCGCCCGCTCGAACTTCGAGCGCCTGGGCGTCCGCCGCGCCGGCGCCCAGCTCAAGGACATGGTCCTCGCCCGCGTCTACGTCAAGCACCAGAGCGACTACGAGCGGGTGCGCGCCATCTGCCGCCAGCGGCTGGGCGAGCTGCCCGTCACCTTCTCGGTCGCCGACGTGTGCCGCCCCGACCTCCTGGTCGAGATCGAGGGCATCGCCGTCGCGCCCCGCGGCTGAGCTTCCCAGGATTCCTCCCGCGATTCCCCGCGTGCGTGTGGAGCAGCCAGAAAGGAGAACGAGCGTGACAGGAGAGAACAACGCATTGACCCGGCGTGGCTTCCTCGGCAGCGCAGCCGCCGTGGCGGGCGGCGCCCTGCTGCCGGGCCGCGGGCCCGCGGCCGAGGAAGCGGCGACCAAGCCCAACTCCGTCTTCAACGGCGTGCGCATCGGCGTCATCACGTACAGTTACCGCGGCACCCACGTGAACACCGCCGAGCAGACCCTTCAGGCCCTCCTCAAGAACGGCCTCAGCGAGGTGGAGCTGATGGGCGGCCCCATCGAGGGCTACCTGCGCGCGGGGCTCAAGCAGGGGCTGGCGCCCGACGCCGCCCGCGAGGCGCAACTGGCCAGGTGCGTCGAGCTGCGCAAGATGTATAACGACGCCGGCGTGAACATCCACATCCACAAGATGGGCTTCGGCCAGTCGGACGAGCAGATCGAGTTCGCCTTCCTGGCGGCCAAGGCCCTCGGCTGCATCGGCATCACCACCGAACGCTCCGAGCCCCTGGCCAAGCGCCTCGCCCCCTTCGCCGACAAGCACAAGGTCTGGGTCGCCTTCCACAACCACACCGGCAATCTGCCGGTGATGGACCAGAACGACCCGATCCTCGAGCACGGCCAGTACATCGGCTACAACTTCGACGTGGGGCACTACGTCGCCGGCGCGAGGAAGTCGCCCATCCCGGTCATCGAGAAGTACCACGACCGCATGGTCAGCCTGCACCTGAAGGACCGCACCGCGGCCGGCGGCAACCTGCCCTGGGGCCAGGGCGAGACGCCGCTGAAGGAAATCCTCCAGCTCATGCGAAAGGAGAAGTGGACCTTCCCCGCCGACATCGAGCTGGAGTACCCGGTGCCGAAGGACTCGGACCCCGTCACCGAGGTCGGCAAGTGCGTGCAGTTCTGCAAGGAGGCCCTGGCCTGACCGCCTGTGGGTAGCGGCCCGCGGCTCAAGGAACGGCGAGCCAACCTGATGGGGGCCGTCGCCTGCGCGACGGCCCCCGTGTGTTCACAGCCCGGTGCCGCAGGCCGCCTCAACGAGTTGAAGGCCGCGCGGCCCGTGGCCAGCCGCTCACTTCGCCGGGCCCGGCAAAGGGCTCAAGGACCGGCCCAGGCACACGCTGCCATAGGTCGGAGCCACCTGGCTGGGCGGCCCGGCAATCTGCCTCTGCACTTCCGCCGCGTAGGCGGAGGGCTCGAAGCCGGCCTCCCACGGCCACAGGCCATAGCGGTACCCGTCGTCGCCGCAGATGTCAATCCCCACGAGGCCGAGCGCCAGGTCCACCGCCTGCACCCAGTTGGCGTTCGCGTACGCGCCGACCCAGGTCAGATGGAGCTGATGGACGGATGAGAACAGCCAGCCGGGCCTGCCGGCCGGCCCGGTGACCAACCCGCCCACGCCGACCCCCTGCGCGCTCCCGGCGGGCGCGCCCTGATTGTCGTAGTCGCCGAAGCCCAGGCCCTCGTAGCCCCAGCCGAGCACGCCGGCACTGCACGACGAGAAGCACATCCAGCCGATGTTCCCCCCGCCGATGCCGAACGCGTACCCGTCCACCACCCCGTATCCCAGGGGCAGCAACGACAGCTCGTCGGCATAGGCTGCAAACCGCGCGGTCTCAGAGAATGTGATCCCCACATCCACGATGTCCAGCAGGTCCGTGCCGCGATCCGCCCAGTAGTTCGCGGTGGCCTCCCCGAGGCCGGCGGCCCCGATCAACCGTTTGGAGCACCCCTGGGACCCCAGGAGCGCCAGGGGCACGACCAGACATGCCATCGCCCGCCACAGCGGCCTCCACACGTTCATGCCATGCTCCTTTCCTGAAGAAGCCCGAAGCCCGCTTCGACACCCTTCCGCAGCAGGTTACGGAGCGTCGTTCGACTCCGCTCCGACAACTCCCCTGCTCTTTCCCTCACCGGTGCCCTAGCTTAGCGCACGACGGCACCGCGCGCAAGCGAATTTCAGTATGAGAGGGCGAGTTCCGCATGCAGCTACGCAGATCGCCTGGAATCTGGACGCCAGGCTCAACACGGTTCGGCACGGCTGTTGCCGCACCCTCATCGCGATCCGCGACTGCTGGCAGGACGGGGAGAAGACGCGCCGGGTCTCCAACACGCGGAACGTGGTCTGCGACTACGAAGGGACGGTCTCCTGCGTGTGCCTGCGCGCTGGGGTTCAGCGGAGGATGGCCTACGCCGGTTTCGAGGCCGCGCGGGGCACGCTGAGGTACCGCTGCCCGGCTCGCCACTGCGGCCTCCCGTGCAAGAGCGTCGAGAGCTGCCCGGTCCGCAGCGCCGTGCGCGTGAAGCTCGCGGAGGACCGGCGCGTCTTCACGCCGCTGGCCCGCTCGAGCTAGGCCTGGAAGCGCACCTACGCCAAGCGCACTGCGGTGGAGCGGGTGAACAGCCGCCTGGAGGTCTCCTTCGGTTTCGAGCGGCACTTCCTCCGCGGGCAGGCGAAGATGCGGCTGCGGGTGGGGCTGGCCCTGGTCGTGATGCCGGCCATGGGACGTTCTCTTTTTCTGCGCAGCAGCCATCGGCGCCCCGGGGGGCGAAAAGGTGAATGTCCCCGTTCCTGCCCTCTGTGGAGCCAGAGGACATCTCGCGCCGAAACCGGGGGCGTGTCAGGCGACGGTTCATTGACAAACCGGGCAGCGTGCGGTAGACTCGTAGGTCATAGCGGTGGTGTTACTCTGTCGCAAAGAGAGGCTGGAGCAATGGCTGGATGGACAAAGGCCGCCGAGCCCGTGAGCGGCGTGGCCAAGGCGCAGAAGATCTGGATGGACGGCGAGTTCGTGGACTGGGACGACGCGAAGATCCACGTCCTCTCCCACGTCGTCCACTACGGCTCGAGCGTGTTCGAGGGGCTGCGCTGCTACCACACACCGGCGGGGCCGGCCTGCTTCCGCCTGCGCGACCACCTGCACCGCCTGATGCAGTCGGCCAAGGTCTACCGCATGGCCGTGCCCTACTCGGCCGACGAGTTGGCCGAGGCGACCAAGGAGCTGATCCGCCTCAACGGGCAGAAGGCCTGCTACGTGCGCCCGTGCGTCTTCCGCGGCTATGGCCCGATGGGCGTCTACCCCCTCAACAACCCGGTGCAGGTGGCCATCGCCACGTGGGAGTGGGGCGCGTACCTCGGCGACGAGGCGGCCAACACGGGCATCGACGTGTGCGTCTCGTCCTGGACCCGCCTGGCGCCCAACACCGAGCCGTCGCTGGCCAAGGCCGGCGCCAACTACATGAACTCGCAGCTCATGAAGATGGAGGCGGTGATCAACGGCTATGCCGAGGCGATCGCCCTGGACATCAATGGCTACGTGGCCGAGGGCAGCGGCGAGAACATCTTCGTCGTCAAGGACGGCGGGCTCGTGACCCCGCCCTCGGGCGCCTCGATTCTGCCCGGCATCACGCGTCACTCGGTGATCGTGCTCGCCAAGGAGCTGGGCCACGAGGTCCGCAAGCAGATCGTGCCCCGCGAGGGCCTCTACATCTCCGACGAGGTCTTCCTCACCGGCTCCGCCGCCGAGATCACGCCCGTGCGCAGCGTGGACCGCATCCCCGTGGGGAACGGCAAGCCCGGCCCCATCACGCTCGCCATCCGCAAGGCGTTCCTCGACCTCGTCACCGGCAAGGCCGAGGACCGCTACGGCTGGCTCGAGCGCGTTTGAGCTATGGAGGACGGGGGCATGACGAAGCGCCTGCACCAAGCGGAGCCGGGCCGCCGGCGCGCCCTGGGGCTCGTCTGCGCGATCGCCCTCCTGGCCTGCGGCGGCTGCGAGCGCGACTACGTCGAGATCACGGTGGCGCCGCGCCCCGATGGCTCCTTCTCCCGCACCTACCAGGCCTGGCACACCGACAGCGAGAAGAAGGGCCAGGTGCTGGCCCCGCCCGCGGCGCTCGCGGAGCAGGCGAAGGCCCACTACCCCAAGCGGGTGGAGACCAACGACCCGTCGGTCGCCTTCCAGGGCGATTTCCGGGTGGTGCCGCCCGACCTCCAGCGCGGCACCCACACCAACCGCGGCGCGTACACGGTCTGGACCTCGCCGCTCGGGCACGTGGGCTACTACCGGGAGCGGCGGCCGGGCCGCACCGACCACTTCACCCGCTTCCGCGAGGCGGCGGAGGCCGCCGACCTGCTGGTCCGCCTCGCCGTCACCATCGCCCGCCAGCAGCTCAAGAGCGAGGCGGGCCTCGACAAGCTGATCGAGTTCTTCGAGGGCCCGTTCCGCAAGGACTTCAAGGAGGCGCTCTTCTTCATCGCGCACACGGACCTGGGCGCTTCGGCGCAGTTTGCCGGCCAGGCCGCCGAGAAGACCCTCATCGGCGCCGCTGCCTTCCTCGTGCAGTTTGCTGAGGAGCACCGGTACCTCGAGGCGGCGGATATCCCGCGCCTGCTGACGCGCGAGGGCGCCATCGGCGTGGCCGCGGCGCTCGTGGCCAGCCGGATGGGCCGCCCGCTCGACGCGCCGCTGTGCAAGAAGCTCGCGGCGCTCGCGCAGCCCGAGGTTGCCCAGGAAACCTATGCCGCCGCACTCCAGGAGATGGGGCTGACCGAGAAGCAGTTCGAGGAGGCCCTCCGCCCGCTCACCGATGGCCTCTTCCATCTCCGGTTCTTCGACACCGAGACCGAGCTGCGCTACACCCTCGTCCTGCCGCCCAACGCCGAGGTCCGCTACACCAGCGGCCGCCGCGACGAGAAGGAGAACCGCGTCACCTGGCGTGACCTGCTCGACGACCGGCCCGTGGCCAACCTGTACTTCGCCTTCTGGGCCGCGCCCGACGACGCCTGGCAGACGCAGCACCTGGGCGGCGTGGTGCTGCGCGGCCAGGAGCTCACCGACTACGTGCTCTGGGAGAACTCGCTGCGCCCCGACATGATCGCCGCCTGGCGCGCCGCCCTGGAGCGCCTCGACCCCAAGGGCGACCTCGCGCAGCAGCTCACGGCCATCCGGCTGGCGGCCTCTCCCAAGGAAGGCCCGCCCGAGGAAGGCGCCCGCATCATCCTCAACGCCCTCAAGCCGCCGGCACCCGCCAGGTAGGCCGCCGGCGCCGCCCCCTCAGAACGCCTCCGCAACTTCACGGGCAATCTCCGTCCAGCGCGTGAAGCGCTCGGGGTGGTTCTCGCACGTGTGAGTGTCCTTGAGAATCATTTCGACGATGCCGCCGCGCGTGGCCTCGCAGGCGTGCCCAATGTACGCGCGCAGGCGCGCCCCGTCGAACTCGCCCACGAGGTGCGAGGGGTGCGGCTTCCACGAGAAGATGGCCCTGGCCCCCAGCCGCTCGGCACAGCGGTCCACGTCGGCGAACGGCGAGATGCTGATGCGGCGGATGCGGGGAATGGTCAGCACGCGGTCCAGCTTCCGCGTCAGGTCCTCACAGCAGCCGTAGCCGTTGAGGCCGAAGGGGGCCAAGAGCCGCCGCTCGTACTGGAGGGCGAACTCCTCGTGCATCTCGGGCGAGACGAGGGCGAGTTCCTGCGCCTCGGCGCTCGCCCACAGGTCGCACGGCCGCACGCGGGCGGGGTCGAAGCCGGGCGCGGGCAACTCGTCCGTGTAGCCGTTCCCGCCCGACGAGTGGTAGGTCGAGTCGTTGTTCAGGCTCAGCAGGTTCAGCCACTCGTATTGCTGCACGGTGCGGCGATAGCCCTCCTCAAAGAACGCCATCGCGTCGTGCACCAGCTTCGGCTCGGTCGCCATGTCCATCATCGCCTCGTTGAGGCCGCGCAGGCGCGTGTAGAGGGCCATCGGGTGGAACGAGAGGTGCGAGATGCCCTTGAGCTTCACGTCCAGGATGTCGCCGAAGAGTTCCTGGGCCTCGGCGAGGGCGGCCTCCGTCGCCCTCTCGTCGTGGCCCACCTGGGGGAACGTGAGCTTCTTGAGGTCCTCGGACGACTTGAGCACGGGGTCGAACTTCCAGGCCCCGCGCGCGGCGGTCGAGGGGATGTTCTTCGGCTCGAGGCCCCAGCCCGTGTGTCTGATGGCCTTGCCCACGACCCATTCGCGCTCGATCACCATGTCGTCGTGGAGGTGCTCGTGGTAGTAGAGGCGGCTGCGGAGGTTCCACTCGATCCGCCGCGCCGCTTCATCCTGGCACTTCAGCTCCGACTGGGGCAGCAGCTCGCCCCACGAGCCTTCGGGGAAGACGAGAATCATCGGCCTCACGCGCTGGAGAGCGTTGTGCCGCTTCCACATCGCCCGCCGCTCGGCCATGACGGGCAGGGCGGCCACGTCGGCCACCTGCTTCGCCAGGTCACGCAGAACCCTCACTTCCTTCGGGGGGAATGGCACTGCCAGGACTCCTGCGCGAGGTGAGGCCGGAGGGAATCAGGTCATCCAGTGGCCGTGGCGGGCGACGAGGGCCTCGGCGTGGTGGGCGCGGCCGGTGGCACGCAAGCGCTCGCAATAGGCGTGCAGCCGCCCGCGGGTGTGATAGGGGCCGCCCTCGCGGAGGACGGTCCAGAGGGGGTCCACGTCGCTCTCCGACGTGGCCATCATGTCGGTCTCCCAGTGGTGGAGGCGCGCGAGGCCGGCGTGGACGAGGTCGTGGCGCTCTTTCGAGAGGTCGCGGGTGAGGTGGGGGTCGTCGGCGACGTTGAAGAGGAGCATGGGCGGCAGGTCCTTGAGGCCGTCGTGGTAGGTGCGGAGGAAGAGCCAGTCGTCCCACCGCACCGAGCGCTGGCAGCTCCAGGCGCAGTTGCCGCAGACGAGGGTGTCGCGGCCGGCGTCGCGGCCTTCGCGGAGGGCCGGGGCGAAGGAGTGTCCGTCCCACAGGGCGGGCACCTGGCCGCCGGCGAGTTCGATGAGGGTCGCGGCGAGGTCGGTCTGGTAGTGGAGGGCGGCGTCCGCGCGGCCGGCGCCCAGGCCGGGCCAGCGTAGGATGAAGGGCACGCGGGCCGTGATGTTGTCGGCGGTGTGGTGATCGCCGTAGATGTTCAACTCGCCCTGGTTCTCGCCGTGGTCGGAGGAGACGATGATGGCGGTGTCGTCGAGCACGCCCTGGCGTTCGAGTTCGGCGAGCAGCAGGCCGAAGTGGTGGTCGGCGTAGCGGATGCCGGTATCGTAGCCGTTGATCCAGCGGACGTAGTCGTCGAGGCACGTGATCTGGGCGGGGACTCGGGGCCAGCGGGCGGTGTCGTACGGCCCGGCCTCGGCGAGGTCCTGGGCCGAGTGGGGGCCGTAGCCTGCGAAGTGCTCCCGGATCCGGTCCTCGGTGAGCCACTCGTCGAAAGGCTGGCCTTTGAACGGGTCGCCGAAGTCCAGCGGCGTGCGGTAGGGGGTGTGGGGGTCCCAGACGTTGACGTGGAGGAACCAGTTGTCCTCCTTCGCGTGCTGGTCGAGCCAGCGGAGGGCGTGGGGGACGACCTCGGGGGCGATCTCCATGCCGCGCTTGCCCGTGTTGTACATCTCGCGCCAGCCGTGGTAGAACCACCAGGCGGAGTGGCGCTCGGCATAGGGGCTGAAGCTGACGGGGTAGAGGCCGGCCTGGCGGAGGGCGGCGATCCAGGAGTTGCGGGCGGGGCCGTGGCTGAAGCCGCGCTCGCGGCCGTGGGGGCGCAGGTCGGCGGCGAGACCCCCGTGGTTCACCACGCCCGAGTGGATGCCGAAGCGGCCCGTGTAGAGCGAGGCGCGCGACGGCAGGCAGGGCGCATCGCTGACGTAGCAGTGCTCGAACCGCACGCCCTCGGCGGCAACAGCGTCGATGTTGGGCGACGTGTCGCGGCAGTAGCCGTAACAGCCCAAGTGGTCGGCGCGCAGGGTGTCAATGTCGTAGAACAGCACGCGCATGGCGGTCTCCTGTGCGGGAAAGGGCTTCGGGGCAGGATTCTAGCAGGAACGCCGCGGGCGTTCAACCTCAGGCCGGTCGCACCCCCGGTTGAAACTGTACAGGGGCCGACCTATGATGAAGCGACGGAGATGGGCAAAGCACTGCTGCAGGAGTTCGGAATGAGCACACCGTCAGATCGGCCGATCCCGGCGACCCCTCGGCGCGGATGGAAGCGCGTGCTGCGCATCCTGGCCCTCGTGCTCCTGCTCGCGGCGGGGAGCCTGCTCGTGGTCCACGCGTCGGCCTGGACTTCGTTCCCGCGCCTCAGCCCCTCGGTGCTGCCGCCGGCGGGCGAGGTGCTCGCGGGCAAGGCCCCCTTCTCCTTCGCCTACGTGGCCGACAGCCGGGGCAACCTGGACCTGCTCGAGGCCATCTTCGAGCGCGTGAAGGCGGACCGCGTGCGCCTGGTGCTCGCCGGCGGCGACCTGGTGGTCGAGCCCGCAGCCGAGGACTTCGAGTGGCTGCTCCACGAGCTCGAGGAGGCGCAGTTGGGGATGCCCTTCTGCGCCGTGGCGGGGAACCACGACATCCGCCGCGAGGAGGCGGACCCGGCCGAGCAGTACCGCCTGTACTCGCGCAGCTTCGGCCCGCGGCAATACTGGTTCGCCTGCGCGAACACACTGTTCGTGGCCCTGGACACGGCGACGGAGACCTGCGCAGAGAACGACCTCAAGTGGCTCGAGCAGACCCTCGCGCGGTACCGCGGCCAGTATGAAGCCTGCATCGTCTACACCCACACGCCACCGCACGACCCGCGCCAGCGGCGTCCCTGCCTGAAGTCCGGCGCGGACGACTTGCAGCGCATCCTGAACGCGCACCGCGTCACGGCCCTCTTCGCCAGCCATATCCACTCGTACCTGGAAGACAAGATAGGCGACGTGCCCGTTTACATCAGCGGGGGCGCTGGCGCGGGGCCGGACCCGCCCTTCACGCCTCACCACTACCTGTTGTGCACGGTGGAGCCCGGCGGAGCACTGCGGGTGGAAAGGAAGGCCGTCGCCGCGAACGACACGGAAGACTATTGGGAGCACAAGCTGCTGGTGAAGCTGCCGCGCCGGTTCAGCGTGCTGGTCATGCTGGGGCTTGCAGGCGCGGGCCTCGTGCTCCTCACGATTGCCGCCACGCCCTGGCGCCGGCGGGCGCCGGGCAACCAGGGCGCCTGACTCAATTGCCGGCCAGCAGCAGAGTCCCCCTGTCGCGTTCGGTCTGCCACGACGAGAGTTCGCGCAACGGCCGCGGGGAGAGGCGGCGCACCTCGTCGGCCCGCTCGGCCTGGGTGATCAGATACCGTGGGCCGGGGGCCGCGAGGAACGAGCGTGCTGCATCGGCGTCCGGCAGCAGCACGACCGCGTGACCCAGCTTGAACAGCAGGTGCTCGCTGGCCGACCGGTAGGCGCCCACGGCCGCGCCGGGCGGAAGGCTGGCGATCACCTCGCGGGCCGCCGCCACCTCCTTCGACGGCCTGGCGACATACCCGATCCAGAGTGGAAACCACACCGCCCCCACAACCGCGGAGGCCGCGCACAGGGCCGCGACCGCCTGAGCGGCCCGCCCGCGCCAGGCCGCGGCCAGGCCCCACCCCGCCAGCACCGCCAGCACCGCGCCCAGGGCGATCGCGGCCGCCAGCCCTCCGTGCGCCTGCCTCGTCCAGGCGAACGGGCCGGCCAGCGCGCCCGCGAGCAAGCCGACCAGAATGAGAACCACCGGCCAGCGCGCGGCCCAGGCCGGCGTTTCCCGCGCCTCGCGGCTGGTCGGGTCGTGGCGGCCCAGGCTCTGGGCGAGCAGCGCCCCGAGCCACAGCGCCCACCACGGGAGCGCCGGCAGCATGTAGTGCACCCGCTTGTTCCTCACCAGCGAGTGCACGACGAGCAGGGCACAAAAGACGAGCACGGGCGCCAGCGCCGCGCTGTAGCCTCGCGCTCGCCCGCGCCGCACGGCCCACACCGCGGCCCCCACGACGAACAGGCTCCACGGCAGGGTGACGGGCAGAAGCTCCACAAGGTAGTAGTAGAACGGCATGGGATGCTGTTGGAGCCCAACGCCGAACTGGTGGCCCGTGAGCGCCTTGAGATAGCCGGGCTGCGACGCTTCGGCGGCCAGCGCCCAGCCGCCCACAAGCGCGGCGATCGTGCCCAGAGCCGCGAGCGCCAGCGGCCACGGCGGCGCCCAGCGCGGCCGCCGCACCCGCCACACCAGCGCCGCAACGAGGGCGAAAAACAGCACCGCGTGCGGCCCCTTGGCCAGCGTGGCCAGCGCGGCGAACGCGCTCGCGCCCAGCCAGGCCGCCCAGCGGCGCGGACTCTCGTCGGCCGCCGCAGCCGAGTCCGCCAGCAGCGCCGCATAGGTCAGCAGGCACGTCAGCAACATGTCCGAGCGGCTCTGGCGCGCCCAAAGGGCGACCAGGGGGGTCGTGCCCCACACCACGGCGGCAATCACCGCCGCCTGGGCCGCGACCCAGCGCCGGCCGAGAAGGTACACGGCCACCAGCACGGCTATGGCCGAGAGCGCGCTGGGCAGGCGCGCGAGAAAGTAGTCGGCTCGGCCCGCGAGCCGGAACAGCAGGGCCGAGGCCCAGTTGAACAGCGGCGCCTTGTCAGGATACAGCTCCCCGCAGATGTAGGGCACGAGGAACCGGCCCGTGGCGGCCATCTCGCGCGAGATCTCCGCGTGGCGGGCTTCGCGGTTCGCCAGGTCCACCTCCTGGTCCAGGCCGGGCAGGAAGGCCAGGAGCCCGTAGAGCACGAGCGCCACCAGATGAACCGATGCGCGAGTACGGAAAGCAGAGACCAGGCCCGCGTGCCCGCCGCCCATCGTCCGCTCCTGCTATCGCGGCCCGAGCGCCGGCTGGCCGGGGCAGCGCCAGCGGGTGCGCCAGAGGCCGTTGGTGGTGTGCTCGGTGACGTAGAGGTCGCACCCGTCGCCGCCGCCGAAGTGCACGTTCGACGGCTTGTCGAAAGGGCACTCGATTCGCTCGATGAGCACGCCGTTGCGGGCGAAGACGTCAATCGTGCCCGCCCCCCAGTTCGTCGCCAGCAGATTGCCCTCGGCATCGAAGTCCATCCCGTCCGGCCCGCCGAAGTGCTTGCCGGGCAGGGTGGCAAAGCGGCGCCGGGGACCCACCGCGCCGTTGGCAGCCAGCTCGAAGGCCCAGAGGGCCTTGGTGAACGTCTCGGCCACGACGAGCTCGGAGGCGTCGGCGCGGACGGCGATGCCGTTCGGAAACGCGTAACCCTGGCCGAAGCGGGCGACGGCGCCGCCGGCGTCGCGGCGGAAGACCTCGCCCACGGGCCTCTCCGGGCCTGAGCCGCCCGGGGCGGTGAAGTAGAGAGCGCCGCGGCGGTCAAGACACAGGTCGTTGCAGCCGCGGATGGGCGCGTCCTCGAAGCCGGCGACGATGGGTTCGAGCCTGCCGTCGGGCGCGCACCGCAGGATACCGAGCTTCATGTCGGCCACCCACAGGCCCCCGTCGCGGTCGGGGAAGAGGCCCGCCGGGATGCCGCCCGTGTTGGCGCGCTCGCGGGCTGAGCCCTCGCCGAGCACTTGGAGAATCTGCCCGCGATTGGGGCAGACCATGAAAAGGCGTCCCGCGGCGTCGAAGCACGGGCCCTCGGCACCGGGGATATCGCGGACGATCTGGACGAAGTCGAGCTTCACGCGCGGCTCCTGAGGCACCGGCAGGCGACATGATACACCGCCATGCCCTCGAGGGCAAGCGGGCATGGCGGAGTGCCTTCCGGGGCGGGCCTGCCCCGTACAGTGCAGACGCAGGCGATCCTAACCCAAGTTCGTCAGTTCGGGGGCCGGAAGGCCGCGATTTGGCGATTCTCGGCCTTCCGGATCAAAAGTCTAGACTACATGGCCGATCAAGTTGTTGAGCCGGCCCAAGCCACTTCGGCCGGCCCAGGCGCTCCGGGAGCACCAGGCCCAGCCGATCAAGGAGGG
>Ga0101944_10001566_pt1 | contig 45915 bp, 43 predicted proteins | sample DewCreD2012metaG_FD_75245 | JGI IMG/M metagenome (GOLD analysis project Ga0101944, IMG submission 75245) | Hot spring sediment bacterial and archeal communities from British Columbia, Canada, to study Microbial Dark Matter (Phase II) - Dewar... ... | reverse complement strand
TAGAAATTGGAGTTCTATTCGTGTGAATAGAATTTGGAGACATATCAGTGTTGATAGATATCCAAAACATATCAGCACTGATAAATATCCAAGACATATCAGTGATGATAGAAATTGGAGTTCTATTCGTGTGAATAGAATTTGGAGACATATCAGTGTTGATAGATATCCAAAACATATCAGCACTGATAAATATCCAAGACATATCAGTGATGATAGAAATTGGAGTCATATTCGTGTGAATAGATAGAATTTGGAGACATATCAGTGTTGATAGATATCCAAAACATATCAGCGCTGATAAATATCCAAGATCTATCAAGTTGATAGAATGTGGAGTCATATTCGTGTGAATAGAATTTGGAGACATATCAGTGATGATAGAATTTGGTGTCATATTCGTGTGAATAGAATTGAGACATATCAGTGTTGACAGAATTTGGAGTTCTATCAGCGTTGATAAATATCCAAGATCTATCAAGTTAATAGAATGTGGAGTCATATTCGTGTGAATAGAATTTGGAGACATATCAGTGTTGATAAATATCCAAAACATATCAGCGCTGATAAATATCCAAGATCTATCAAGTTAATAGAATGTGGAGTCATATTCGTGTGAATAGAATTTGGAGACATATCAGTGTTGATAAATATCCTAAACATATCAGCGCTGATAAATATCCAAGACATATCAAGTTAATAGAATGTGGAGTCATATTCGTGTGAATAGAATTTGGAGACATATCAGTATTGATACATATCCAAAACATATCAGCGCTGATAAATATCCAAGATCTATCAAGTTGATAGATCTTGGTGTTGTTCTATCAGCACTGATAAATATCCAAGATCTATCAACTTGATAGATTGGAGTCATATTCGTGTTGATAGATTTGGAGACATATCAGTGTTGATAAATATCCAAAACATATCAGCGCTGATAAATATCCAAGATATATCAAGTGATAGAATTTGTTGTTCTATCAGCGTTGATAAATATCCAAGTCATATCAGAGTTGATAGAATTTGGAGTTCTATTCGTGTTGATAGAATTTGGAGTTCTATTCGTGTTGATAGAATTTGGAGACATATCAGTGTTGATAGAATTTGGAGTTCTATTCGTGTTGATAGAATTTGGAGTTCTATCAGTGTTGATAAATATCCAAGATCTATCAGAGTTGATAGAATTTGGAGTTCTATCAGTGTGAATAAATATCCAAGATCTATCAAGTTGATAGAATTTGGAGTTCTATCAGTTGTTGATAAATATCCAAGATCTATCAAGTTGATAAATTGGAGTTCTATCAATGTTGATAGAATTTGGAGTTCTATCAGCGTTGATAAATATCCAACATATTCAGTTGATAGAATTTGGGGTTCTATTCGTGTTGATAGTATCCAGGACATATTCAGTTGATAGATATCGGAGTTCTATCAACAGAAATAAATATCCGAAACATATTCGCGTTGATAGAAATGAGAATCGTATTTCCACAAATTATATCCAAATGTATTCATGTTGACGAATATCCAAAACGTGATGGAAGATTTATCAATGATAGGTATCAATCTCAATAAATCTTTCAGCAACGTTGATAAATCTTTCATCAACGTTGATATCGTTCTTCCTGACACTAAGAAATCTCTGATGAACATTGATAGATTTGCAATTTCATCGTTAAATATCTGATCAATGTTGGTGAGTCTATTATCGCTACGAATTAGTTTGAATTCATGTCGATACTCTTGTATCAACAATGAGGAATTTTTGGAGATGATTTCGAGAGATGGGAGGTTAATTAATGTGTCTCTTCTGGAAGAAGTTGGGTATCAGAGAAGAGGAGAATGATAATTAATATGTGTGGTGATTTGGTGGGATGAAGAAAAGGAACCTAAAGAGAAAAGGAAATAAGAGTCAAAAAGGAAAAAATAACAGGGAGAAAAGGAATGGAAAGAGACACGGGAAGTAAGACGACGTCAAGGACTGAGGGGATGGTTTTATCGAAGTGTGAGTACTTTGATGATCAGTATCAAGTGAAGTTGAATGAGTACAAGATTGAGATGAGTGCTGGTTTGAAATTGGGGGCATCCGGAAGACCCTATCTTCCGGACAATGTGTGGGTGACGGGGGCACCGTTGCTTTGGGCGGCGAAGATACAAGGGACAGGGTGTAAAGTTGGAGTGATTGATACGGGAGTTGATAATACGCATCCGGATTTGGCGGGGAAGGTATTGTTAAGGAGAGACTATGTACGAGATGGAGTGTCACCATCAAAGTTTGATTCCCATGGGACACATGTGGCAGGGACGATTTGTGCTAACGGTCAGATAAAGGGTGTGGCGCCACTGGCCTCGATAATTGACTATCGAGTTTTGGGAGTGGATGGGTCTGGAAGTTTTGCGGCAGTGACACAGGCTATATTGGATGCGATAGCGGATGGGTGTGCCATTATTAATATGAGTCTTGGAGGACCGTACAACTATATACCTTTACATAATGCGATTAAGAGAGCTGTCCAGAATAATGTGTTGGTGGTGGTAGCGAGTGGAAATGAGGGACCGGGGCAGATTAGTTATCCGGCGTATTATCCGGAGGTTGTGTCAGTTGGAGCGGTCAACTTTGATAGGAGTTCGGGGAAGATTAATCTTCCGGAGACGCCATGGTTTTCAAATAGTAATAGGGAGGTTGACGTGGCGGCGGATGGATGGAGAGTGTTATCGACAGTACCAGGAGGATACGCCTATCTTACGGGGACATCGATGGCGACACCTTGTGTGAGTGGAGTTGCGTGTCTTCTTTGGGATCGATTCCGGAAGAGAATGGGACGGACTCCGACGGGACAAGAGCTTATGACAGCACTCAAGACTTCGACGATTGACATTTTACAGGAGGGGATTGATCTCGTGAGTGGGGCTGGATTTCTTACGTTTTATCCGGAGCTTCCGAAGATGAGTTCGTCGGGACAGTGGAGTCTTCCATCGATGAATGGAACATATACACTGATTTAAAAGAAACGAGGATCGGAGAAAGACATGAGATCCGATTTACGGTTATATTTTCTTGCCGCACTCTGGAATGAAGATTGGTGATATGTTTCCATTTCAGAGACGTCGAGACATAAAACAATTGAGAACCAGTTATTTTATGTCTTTTTGAGAGCGTCTTTTCATCGCGTTGAGCACGGTTTTGGGTGTTTCACTTGGGAAATGTTTTTCTGACGTTACTCGATGAATTCATAAGAATAAGAGTCGAGTCATTGACAAGGAGATTGTTTTGATTTTAAAGAGGCATATATCATCTATGAACTTTTTTTTCCCGATATACGAGTGATTCCAAGTTTTTCTTAGAAAGGGAGTTAGAGAGGGAGTCGGGAAAAATGTGGAAGATTTTTTTTTTTATAATTTATTTTTGTTATGACTCATTTACGAAATTTTTCGGAGGGAGAAATTTTTTTCTTGTTCCTACAAAAATGGAAAAAAGGAGAGAGTATCGAGATTTGGAGATGTCCACGTGGAAGCATGATGACTTGGGACGGGATCGATCGAGATATTCATTTTCGGGAGGAAGTTGTTTGATTCGGAGAGAGCCTCTATATTCTGGGGAGTCTTTTCGAAGGAGGAGTGTTTCTCCCGACCGGGCTCCAAGAAGACTTTCTCGTCAAAGGACTTTGAAGCCGCTGTCGCCTTTGTCTGAGGCGGAGTTTGATGGTGTTTCTTCTCGGGGAGTCGAGGAAAAAGAGAGAGGCGAAATGGAACTTCCAATGGATGTATTAAAAGAGATTGGAGTTAAATTGCCAAATCGAGATTTGGCGAGACTTTGTCAGACGAATCGGGAATGGGCGAGGGTATGTCGAGACGACTATTTCTGGCGCCTGAGAGTTCAAAGATATCATCCGAGACAGGAGGCATATAAGCCGGCGGGGATGACTTGGTTAGAGTTCTATCGTTACCTTGAGAAAGTCTTGGAGCCGAATGCGTTTTTGGTTGTGGCGACGAATTATAGTCTGAATGGGAGCGGGGAAGGAAATGTGGGACTGACATGGGGATTTCTTGTTGTTCCAACGGAAACGGGATATGTCATATTTCGAGGAGAGCCGGTTCGTCGAGGACGTCTTCTCGCTGTTCAAGTTATTGATGATCCGTCCTACTTTAAGGAGAAGATACAGTTTTATCCTCAGCCGCTTCCGGAGTCATTTCCGGAACTCTTATTCGATGAGGAGTTGCCATGGAGAAGCTTGGTTTACCTGCTTCCGTCGGACATCTATCTGGTTAAATCTTTGGCGGAGAATCCGACACCGGAGGGAATGAAGAGACTTGACGATATTGTCAAGTATTTACGGGTAATTGTATCAGGAGAGGATGATGATGAAGAGGTTTACATTGTGCCGGAGGAGATTCCAGTTGATATTTTAGCAGAAGAGGTCAATGTTTAATCTTCTTCGGTCAATGGAAACATCATTGCTTTTTCGGTAAGACGAAAGAGCAATGATAATAGGAATTTGGAAAGAGTGAATTAGAATCGGGAACTATAACGAGGGAATGAGACATGAAAGGGTCCCATACCATCAGCTGCGGTTTTGACAACGGAGACAGCTTTGGGACCAAAGACGATTCCCATAATAACCATGAGAAGAAAGAGGAATAGCGCGAAAAAGAGGAATCCTAGGAAGATACCCCAGGCGATAGTCCAAACAGAGACACAATCCGCCATCTTTTTGGAAGAAGAGAAAGAAAAATTTCGTTTATTTTACTTTATACGTGGAAAAGAGAAGAGGAAAGAAATTCTTTCTTTGAAGAGGAGTATCGGGAGAAAAGATGATAAATCCTTTTTTAGAGGTGGTTGTTTGAAGTGAGGAAGCGACTGTTGACTACAAGTGTTGTATATGTTTGGGCGAGAGCCTCGATTTTTTGGGCAAAGGGGAGGTAATAGGAGATATCAGCGGCATTATTTCCATCGGCCTTGGAAGCGATGTGACTATAGATGACGATGAGGTGTTTTCCGCGTGGGTAGTTGTTGTCGCGGAAGATGTTTGAGAGAAGAGAGTTAAAGGTGTCGAGAGTATAACCTTCGAGGAAATGGATGGAGGAGACATTCCAAATGGGGAGAGGAGGAGCGGCATTTAGAAGCAGGACTTTATAGTTTTCCTGGTTAAAGCGATGTAACATGGTTATATCGTCATTAAGAAAGAGGATATGGGGGATATCATGTAAGGTGAGGAAGGCACTGAGGAGTTGGACTCCATAACGTTCATTATATCGTGAATAGATGACGTGACGGCCGGGTGTTTCTTTAACTAGTTGTAAGAGTCGGGCGATTTTAGGACTGAGGGGACTGTCAGGAGTGACCCATCCACCGTTGTTTTTAACATCATCTGGAGGGAAAGTGGTATCGACAGAGGTCGAGGGGAAGGGATAGAGATAGTTACCGATTTTCATACTTTTAAGATAGGTATTGGCGGCGTATTGATGTGGAAGAGAGGAATTGGCGAAATAGAGTTCATTCTGACGTTCAAGATCGAAGGTTTGACTTTGTGTGGGAGTCATGTGAGTTAAAATGAGGGCGTAACCAAGTTGGATTCGATTTGGGAGATAGGAGAGATAAATGTGAGGTAATCCTGGAAGAATTGTTGAAAGCTGGGACAGTTGTTGTTCGGAGATGCCGAGAGTGACGAAGAAGAGGATGGTGGAGGAAAGAGAGGGTGGGAACGAGTTGGGGGGAAGAGAGAAGGCCGTCAGAAGAAAAAGAGAGATATCATCAACGAAGAGGATAGTTTTATCGAGGAGTGTAGGGGAGAGACTTTCATAGGAGACACGGGGAAGGAGAGATGGAAGGTTAACATGAGGAGAGACCATAAAGAGAGGTTTTTTGTCTTGAAGAGAAAGGAGCTGGTTTGAATGGAAGTCGGAGAGGACGAAGGAGATATCGAGAGAGGGTGGATAGATCATCAAGGCGCCAGGTTTATCTGAAAGAAAGGTTGAGAGAGGAGTTGACATTTTAAGAATATCCGAGATTCTCTTCCTTAAAAATACTTCTCTGAAAGTTACTAAAGACGTATAATGGAATGGAAACTGGCCTTAATATTGTTGTTGGGAGTGTTACTTTTTTTGGGATGGGTTTGGGGAGGAAGAAGAGAGGGAGATTCGAATTCTGGGAAAGATAAGATGTCTCGCGAGAGAAGGAAGACTCTCGAGAGGAGAAAGAAGACACTTTCGAAGACAAAGGTACCACCAGAGACAAAGATACCACCAGAGACAAAGATCCCAGAGACAAAGATCCCAGAGACAAAGGTATCGGAGACAAAGGTAACGGAGACAAAGGTATCGGAGACAAAGGTATCGGAGACAAAGATACCAGAGACAAAGGTATCGGAGACCAAAGAGGAGAAAGAGAGGAAATTGGAAGAGAGATCGAAAGGTTTATTGGAGAAAGAGGAGAGAGAGAAGACGATAGAGGAGGTGAAGAGGAGACATTTGGCACAATATCAGAAGACGAGACAGTATAGTTCTCGGGGAGAGGAGATATGTTGTCGGGCGATGGAGGAGATTTATGGGGTACCATTTGGGAAGGTGAGGCCGGATTTTTTAAAGAATCCGGAGACGGGGCGGAATCTTGAGCTTGATTGTTATAATGAGGATCTTAAGATAGCGGTGGAATATTCGGGGATAACACATTATCAGTATCCGAACTGGACTGGACAAAGCTTTGAGGAGTTTATACAGGGGATAAGAAGGGACATGTTTAAAGTGGAGGCATGTGATCGGAATGGAGTTTATTTAATTACGGTGCCGTATAATGTTCCGGAACATCTTATTAAGGAGTATATTATCTACTATCTGCCGGAGAATGTCAAGGCGCGTCAACAGAAAGAGGGTGGAAATAACCTGAGAGAGAAAAGAGATGATTCAGAAAAAGAAGGAAGATTAAAATGAAAATTCGATGAGTTTAAATTTTCTGTTCTTTGAATAATTGAGGGAAAGAGAATGACGGATATTGTTTCGATCTTGCGGGAGTTTTTAGACAGATTTTATTATGAGAATGAGGGGTCGAGGATTCGGGCCCGACACTTGCGACGTCACTTTCGAAAGTATCTCCAAGAGAGAGAAATAAACGTGGAGGTCAAGAAGAGACAGTTTCGGAAGTGGATGGAGGGGTTTTCTCACATTAAGTATGACAAGGAGACGAAATGCTATTTGGGAATTGAGAGAGACGAGAGACAGAGGGGGGTGAAGGTTCCACCGACGTTATTTATTGATCGGAATGATATGCCATCGATAAACAATCGGGAGCTGACGGCGGAGTTAATGGAGGCCTATCGACAGTGGAATCGGAGGGAGATTGAGAGACTTAAGGAGCTTAAAAATCGGATGAAGAGTGATTATGGGATTGTTAAAGGGTTTTTCGAGATTTTATCAAAGGAACTGGAAAAATTGGAGTATGATTATTCTCGAAGTCGGTGTGTGCACATTCTTTCGACGCCAAATTGGCGACGAATTCTTGAGAGTGGAAGTTTTCTTCCGCCGCCTCCGCCAGTTCTTCGGGAGGAACCGCCTCCTCCGATGGGAGAGGAGACGGAGGGAGAGGAACAGACAGAAGATGTTCGAAGTGAGACGGAGGGAGATTTGGAAGAGGAGATGGAGGAAGAGGATTCCAACATTTCTGAGATCGAGGATGAGACTGATTATTGAGTATTGAGTATTAATCTTATCTGTTATTGAGACAGGTAAGATTTTTTAGGCGCGGATGAGTCGATCCTGAATACCGAAATTTTCTAATTGATCGAGAATGCGATCGACAAGGGCGTCACGAGCAATATCAGGGACATTTGTGGAGTAGTCTGCCAGAATACAATTTTTGGAACAGTAGACACCTTCCCAGCTGCCGTGGGGTCGAGGAGCTCGAATGGCCCAGTAACGATTGGCAATTTTAAGATGACAGACGTCACAGTTTCCGGTAAACCAGTCGACGTCATCATCGACGATTTCGAGATCTGGATCATAACGGTCGAACTCTGTACTTGTGAACATGCGAGATTCCCACTCATGAGAGGGAGAAGTGGGATCTTCGACGTCTTCCTCTTTTTCTGGAAGAGGGACATCAAAGATGGGATTGGCAGGGCCGAAGATACGGAAGCGGGCAATATCACTTGTCAGACGATCTAACTTGATGTTTTCCTTGATAAAACCTTCAAGAAGGAGATACTTTTCTTCCACGGTTGAAATATTGAGTTGAGAGCGGATGGTGTCTTGAGCGATTTCGATATCTTCCGGAGGAAAGCCGAGTTCTCGAAGACCCTCTGTAAGAAGTTCTGTTGCTTTCTCATTGGATGGGAGCTGGATATGAATTGGATCGGAGGGGGGAACAATGATTTCATCTTCATAGGGAAGGTCGTCGGCTTTGGGGGCCTCCGGACGATTGCGAGGTCGGGCGAGAAGATAACCACTGGGAATGTCAGAGTAGGTTAAAGTTCCCGTGAGATCCCAGACGACAAAGTTTTTCACCCAAGGAGGACGCTCGGCAAAGGGAGCTGTTTCATCGAGTTTTGACTCTAAGAAGTCGATCATATCATCATTTTGTTCTTCACGAGCGACATCAAGAAGTTCTTTATAGGTGTCGAAAGATTGTTCACCATAGATTTGGAGAAGGCGTTTCATGGCGATAGGGACGATGGATCCTTGATCAAAGGAGATTAGATTTGTGACATGTTCGAAAAAGGTGATTTCTGGATAGACACGAGCCATGAAAGCGAGGAGATTTTCAGAGAATCGGTATTTGGTAAAGATATATGTAAGAAGAGGTAAGACTTCTTCACTGGCATTGTTTTCGACGAATTCATTAAAGATGATTCGGGCGATGAGATGGCGATTGGCTGCGGCACAGGCAGTAAGGAACTGGTTAAGAATTGTATCAGAAGTGTCAACGTCAAGTTTTTCAAGGGGAATTCGTTTAATCCAGATGGAGACGTCAAGAGAATTATCAGTTGAAATTGCATCAAAGATTAGTTTCATAAGAATTGTGGCATCTTCCAAATTTTCCATAGGTATCGTTGAAAGAAGATTCCGATCTTATAAGAGACAAACAGAAGAAGACATCAAAACAAAAAAATTTCAATTTCTTCTTTAAAGAGTTAAAAGATTTTAAGTTATTTGTCAAACGGGAATAAGAGGAAGAGAAATTAGGAAGTGAAAATAAGAAGACAAGTAAAAGATGTCCACTCTTACCTTAGAAGTTTTTATTTCTCAACTTAAGATTCTTATTGATAATGGAGATTCCTTAATTTCATCGATTAAATATCCCAAGTTACTTTTATCTGCACTTACGGACCTTAATAATCTTATTGAGATGGAGGAAGCTAAAAAGTCGATTCTTCAACAGCTTCAGTTTCTCATTGTTCAGAATGCGATGAGAAATCCCGCCGTGACATTTGAAGATCATCTGATGAGTGTTGTCATTTATGGACCGCCGGGGACGGGTAAAACTAAACTTGGTGTCATTCTGGCCAAGATTTGGACATCTCTTGGGATTATTAAGCCGATGTCGGGTATCTCATCTTCTTCGGAAAGTGAGGATAGCAGTTCCTGGAAGACGAAGGAAGACGCTTATCTCAGTCGTATTGTGACACTTCGGAAGGTGATTTCTGTCTATCAGACACAATGTCAGCAAATTAAGGAAATGTCACTTCATCAACACGATCTGCTATCTCAACTGGAGAAACAGATTTGCCGGGTACGACCTGATGTTCCGTCAATACTTCGAAATACAAAAGAGACCGAGAAGTACCGATTAATAAATAAGGAGTGGGATGACATTGAGACGATAATCCGAGAACTGAAATTTACGGCTGGAAAGATTTCAAGAGATACGTCTGTCGAAGGAAGTGACGCCGATGACGTCTTCAGTAAGAAGATCTGTCATGATGAGAGTGGAGAAAAAGAAAAAGAAAAGGATAACGAGAAAGAAGATATACCCATTGTCATTGTCAGTCGACAAGATCTTGTTGCGGAATATCTTGGTCATACTGCTATAAAGACGTATAATCTTCTTCTGAAAAATCTAAAAGAGGGAAAAGTCACCTTTATTGATGAGGCCTACTCTCTCGTTACGGGAGAACGTGACACCTTTGGTCTTGAAGCTCTGACAACTCTTAATAAGTTCATGAGTGAGCATCCGGAGGCTATTATCATCTTTGCCGGATATAAGGATCTCATGCAGGAGACCATCTTTAAATATCAACCGGGACTCAAGCGTCGTTGTGCCTGGGTTCTTGAGATTGAAGGTTACTCTCCGGCAGGTCTTGCCCAAATTTTTCTGTCACAGTTATCACAACATGGGTGGACTCTTGATCCATCGATTAATCTGGTTGACTTTTTTCTGCGAAATCGGAACTCTTTTCCCAACTTTGGAGGTGATACAGGGAAACTCGCTTTCTACTGTAAACTTGCCTACTCTGATTACATTTTCCGAAACTTCTCCACACTTGAGTCCGACCCAAACTTTGTCGCCTCTCAAATTACTTTTCCCATGTTAAATTCGGCCCTTTCTGTACTCATCACTCATGATACATCGAAACGGCCGAAGGAAGAAATTCCTTTTGGCATGATTCTCTAACGTCGAGATTTCTCTGGAATTTCGAGGAGAAAAATATTATCTTTCGTCTGTTTCTTTCAAGCAGAAGAAAGTATACAGTGTTATGAAAGGACAACTCGATCTCGATTCAGACGAAAAGACGACGAAGAAGAGAGATAAAAATTTCCCCTTGTTCAGACGAAGGAAGACTCAGACTGACTGGACATCGGTTTTCCGAAAAGAAAATCCTTCTCACGAGAAGGAGGAGGAAACTTATGACTATACTATCTATACGGATGGATCCTGTGCCAATGGAATTGGAGGATATGGCATTGTTGTTGTGAGAAAGGATGTGATTCGAGAGGAGAAGGGTCGAGTTCAAATAACTCCCTGTACGAATCAGAAGGCGGAGCTCTATGCCATTCGAAAGGCCTTGGAACTTCGACATCAACTGCCAACGTCGACTGGGACAATTCGAATTCGGACGGATTCTCGGTATGCGATAGGATGTTTGACGTCGTGGATTAACAGATGGCTAAAGAATGGTTGGAAGACGAGTCGAGGAGAGCCCGTTCTTAATCGAGAAGAGATTGAGATAATTCATCAACACTTGACCGAAGCCTCGTCAAACTGGAAGATTGTCTTTGAGTATGTTCCGGGACACGCCGGCGATTCGTATAATGAGAGGGCAGATCAACTTGCAAACCAAGGTCGTCTCCAAGAATAAAAAAAATATTAGATAGAAGAAGTCTATCTAATATTTACTGAGCTGAATTTTCGGCGACTTGGGGAACTGGATTAATGGTGACACGTTTTTTCCGACGCAACTTTTTTCGCTGACTCTTTGTGAGAGGAGGAGGAGGAGGATTTGTTGTTTCGGGGACGGGGAGATCTTTTGTTGGAGGGTCGGAAGAAGTGTTTTCCGAAGAATTGCTCGATGAAACTTGTTCCTCCGAAGGAAGAGAGGTATTGGGAGCTGAAGACTCTGGCTGCTCAAATGGAGGAAGAACTTCATCATGAATTTCATGGACGGCTTTGACGATCATTTCATAAATATGTCCCTCATTACGACGAGTGAGACGTTCTTTCAGAAGAGGAAGCCACTTTTCATCGAAGTCGGGTTGACGTGCATACTGATCTCGAATGGCTGAAACACGTTTGTCAAAGTTTTCTTTCGCTTTCAGAGCCTCGGAACTGTAATAGGAGTAAGTGGCACGATTTTTAATTGCAACATACCAATTATGAATATAGGAATCGATGGTGGTGGGATCTTGTTCATTTTCTCTCTCGGAAAGAAGTTCTTCCTCGATTCGTTTTCGTTCTTCAAGTCGTTCATTTTCAGCGGCAATATCTTTTTGGTATTGTTGAAGCAGTTTTCCATTCATATCAACGGGAATGTATTCGGTACGGTCATGACGAACTTGATCGTCGAGAGCTTGCCAAGTACAGGTTTTCATAACAAAGATAGACTTGTGTCCCGTGATTTCAATGATGTGTTTAACTCGGTTAATGGCTTGTTCCTTGGTTGGATAGTTTCCGAGTGGAATATAGAATCCATACACATTTTCCGGTTTTTCGGCAAGAAAGTATGCGAGAACGGAGTATTCCTGATCTGGAGGAGGTTTTAATTTGGCGAGAGCTTTATAAGTGTTAATTGCCTGACGGCGCTGGGATGTTGGAAGAAGAGAGGAAGCACTCATTTATCTCCAAGAAGATAAAGGGGTATTTCAAGAAATCAATTTTGGCGCTAGGTCTTAATACTTCGATTTCGAAGACAAGATAAAGCAAAAAAAGGCGTCTTTAAAATTAAAAAGGAAGACCTTTTCAAGATGGGACAGAAACTCGATAAAGAGACAAATGGAGTCAATGATTGGGAACTTCATATTCTTGTCAGTTCGATTGTCTTAATCTTTAATGAAGTTGTGAATAAGCGTCGATCTGTATCTGACGCAACAAATGCGATTATATCTCGACTTCGTGATTATAGTCGCTACTCTTTAGTTCCAAAGAGGAGTCCAAATCCAGATAATCTTTATTTTCCAGGTGGCAAACTCCAACTTGTCATCTCGGAAAAATACTATGATCGTGACGGATATCATGCGTGGGCTCTAACCTTAGAAATTTCATCCTCGACACGATCGTGTAAAGTGCTTTATGGAGTTCCGATTTCTCGTTCTCAGTCTCGAGCTCCTTCCGAAACGGCAAGTATAAATAAGAAGGATTCTCTCTCATTTCAACAGAGGGGTGAGACACGAGAGCCAGGAAAAGAGAAAGGATCGCGACGAGATTCAAATTCTCTGCCTCGAAATACGAGTAACTCTCTCCCCAAAGCTGGTCGGACTTCCATGATCCAACAAGATATTGTAGAGGCGGTTTCTCCCAATATGTCGCGACAGATACCAAGAGGAACAAGTTCAGGGACTCAACAACGACTGACCATTTTGGATGACATGGTTAATCCGACCTATCAAATGCCATATTATTCCGGAAATGTCAATGTTTCAGGGATTTCACAAGGTCAATTACCCGTTGACCCTCTTCAGAGCTCGTTAACAGAATTATATTTAGCATCGAATTATTGAAGAAACTTTATAGAAAGAAATTTATGAACTAAAATCTGAGTCTAACAAAAAGTATGTCTTGCCAACCGTGCAAAAGTAGAGATCATCTTCCGAAATGTGCGATTCATGCAATTTTAAATCGTCTCGTTTGCTCTCTCTGCTCGACATATCGTCATAAGAATCGTAAATATGAAGACTTCCGATGTGCTGTCCGTATTCTTTCCAGTCGTTCCGTTGATCCTCGAGCTGGTTATGCTGCTTTCCTCGGTCTTCGTGATAATGATCCTTCGAAATTTGCGGCCATTTATATTGACAATATTCGGGGAGAGTATGATCCAAATCTTGGCCAACACCGTGTTTATCATATCGCCTTCGTTACCTATGGTGATATTAACGCCATCTGTCGCACACTTCAACAACGCCAACTGACGATTGCCGGAAATGCTGTGGAACAGACAGGTGAAAGTCTGGTTGAAGGTTCCGTCGCTCTTCGTCTTCCCACAGCTCAAGTTAATCCGAACTTCCCCGTTGGTCTTACAAATCCTCTTCCTCTGGGTGCACTTTCGTCCGCTCCTCTTGTTCCAGGCACTCCTGAAGCAATCGCTTTCGGTAATGAAAATGCTATCTTCTAATGTGTCTTCTATCTTCTCTTTGAAGGAAGATAGAAGATAGTGTCGTCTTTTCTAGGAAAAGGAGTTGGGACGCCAGGCTCGAACGGCAAGATTATGAGGAGGAGCTCCAAATCCTGTTGCGAAGAAAAGAGTTCCCTCGGCAACTGTCAGAGATGTCGCAATAATATTGTCCTGGATATTCGGTTCCGATAATTGGGTTAGGAAGAGGTAGTTCCCATTTTTGGCATTAAATGCGCTAATTCGTCCAATTGACGTTGACAAATATAAGATTCCATTGGCTACGGCGAGACCTACAACAGTTCCTCCTGGGATCTTTTCAGATTTCCAGATCACCTTCCCACTTGAGGCATCAAGGGCAAAGAGATCTGTTTCACTGTCCTTGGCGCCAAGAAGAAACGGGTTGATTGGCTGGTTGTCATTGAGAGGTCTCATTCCTGCTACATAGAAAATTCCCTTGGCATAGGCATGATGTCCATTAAATGTCTTAATCGAGTTGACCATATCCATTCTCATTAAGACCGTGCTCCATCGAATTTCTCCCGTTTCTCGATCCAGACCATAGGCGATACCACGCATATCCGCTACCAAGAGTAACTGAAGCTTTGAAAATCTATGTTTCGAGCACCTCTTTTTAACATTGGCTACAATAGGAGTGGCCAAAACGTCAAAGTTGGTCACACTTCCGGTACTTGTGATATTAAAAATGTCTCCAAATGAAAACTGTCGATGCCAGACCAAGGATCCGTTAGGATTCGTCGTATCATATCTCAGGGCGAGGATTGAGTTGGTAAATGGTGAGTAGGGAGGTGTTGCTTGATAATTCTGTCCCGTACCGACAAAGAGAAGTTTGCGCTGAGGATCAAAAGAAATTCCACTTGAGATTCCACCTCCTGGTGCAAAGGGTTCGGGAGTTGTTTCAAATCTCCATCGTATCTCTCCAGTTAAGGCATTGAGAGCGAGAACAGCTCCTCGGGTCGAATAAGGTGGAGGCAGGAACTCATTTTCCGCACTTGACAGAGGAACGATAAGAATATCATCAACAAGGGCGGGGAATATTTTTATTTCGTTATTCAAGATTTCTGTCGACGATATAAAATTGATTTTCGATGAAATTGAAAAAGATTTCAGGAAATATTCTTATCGAATAGCGAAAAGAGAAAGAGAATTCATGTCAGGTGATATTAAACAGGAGGTTGCGAACATTCTTAATATTCCCAATACGGATGCATGGGATATTGTTTCATCGGATCCCGATCGGCACCTATATCTAATTCATTACAGTTCCGAGGCCAATCTGGCAAAATACGGCTGGTTACGAGGAATTGTCATTGATCTTTCGGCGCGGGCGATTGTGTGTCAATCGTATGGTTACACTCCGACGGTTAATGCATCAAGTCTGAAGGTGTCCTATGATGGATGCATTCATCTGACAGATCTGAATCGAGCTGAATACAAGCTGGATCCGAATAAGATTCAGATAAAGTATGGGTTTGAGGGAACCATAATTCGGATCTTTAAACATAATGGTATTGTGTATCGGACGACACATCGACGTTTGGATATTTCTCGATCACGGTGGGGTTCTTCAAAGACATTTCTTGAGATGTATAAGGAGTTGAAGGGGCCAACTGATGAAATGCTTTTTAACCCTCAGTCGCGCTATAGTCCTTATTGTCACATTTTCTTGATGGTTCATCCAGATGTTCTTATCGTGTCAAAACAGATGATTGGGCCGGGGTATATGGTGTATCTTGGATACAAGAAACTCTGGTCTCTGGATCCGAAGGAGTGTCCATATAAACAAACGGGGCCAAATGGAGAACTTCCGTCGGGAGTTACACAAGAAGAGTTTGATCTGGATCCTCGACCGAACGCTGGGTGGATTGATCCAGACGTTCGAGTTCCGCCGACCGTGAAGGAGCTTCCGGAGAGGATTATGGAGCCGGTTCTCTATTCGCCGTCGCCCATTTCTCTTGAGATGGCGAATTATCACTTGAGGTTTGGATTTTATAAAGAGTTTGATGATTCGACTCTTGATCCTCGTCTGGGAACGGGAGAGTTTGTCATCATCTACTGTTTCGATGATGAGGGTAACATATCAAGTCTTCTCAAAGTCCAGTCGAAGGCGTATGAGTGGAGATGTGGAATGAGAAATAATGAGCCGAATTTAAGATATCGTCAGTTCCAGCTCTTAGACGGTTCCTATGCTCGAACGGAGACTCGAGAGGGCTATCAAGACTTTGTCAGTCGATATCCCCTGATGACTCCGTATCCCTATGAAGAGGTTGTGAAGTCAATACAAACAAAGGGCCCGTTTATCGTCTGGCCTCAACGAAATGTTCGAGTTCCTCTTGAAACACAATCCGATCGATACTATAATATTTGGTTAGGATTTTTGATGGCGATTCCCCTTCATCGCCAGTATGATGTCGTGAATGAATACGCTCAGATTATGAAGGATTGGGACGATGTTTACAAGTGGCTAGTCTCTCTTGAGGAACAAAATGACATTGATTCTCTTCCGATTCCGGAACGGGCCCGAAATCTCATTGAAGCGTCAAGAAAGGTTGCCCGGGACAAGAACAATCGTGGAAAGAACATTTCTCGAAGTGGACAAAAGCTTACAGTTTCAGATCTCACACATCGTCAGATATATACCTACCTCTCGAGAGAGAATGGAGCCTCGCTTTACCGGCTAGTTCGAGATCATCGTGCCTTCGAACAAGAACAGGAAAAGGCAAAAGAAGTTGATCAAGTTGCCGAAAGTATTAAGACCGAGCAGATGAAACAAGGGAATCCCGAACCTCTGGAACATCTGACATAAGTCCAATCGCGATTGACGTTCCGAATCTTTACTATGTCTTGAGAGACATAGTAAAGGTGTTCTCTCATGATCGAGACTGTCCTTTATTTTTATTATTGACGTTTTCCCAACGCGGAAAAGAAAAGAAAACGCTTAATCGATTTCAAGATCGAAGCGGTCATAAGACTTTGTTCCACTTTCATTCTCATTCTCATTCTCATTCTCATTCTCATCCTCATCCTCATCTTCGGAGGATGAGGGAAAGTTGTTAAGAAGATTAAATTTCGCAAATGCCATGGAGAATCGAGACGAAAAGTGGCGAATTAAGTAATAATTATAGGGAGCCACCAAATAGTAGGACGGAATGTTATAGTCCTGCGATGAAATCGTCGAGGAAGAGCCAGTTTTCTCTGTCTCACTCTTCAATCGGTCACACTTCTTCTGACTTTCTGGTAGCGTCTCTTCTTTAATTGGAGACCGATATTGAGGAGTTGAAGGTGGAGTTGGAGGTGCGGATCCCTCCCGTGATGTCTCAATGGGAGTTTTATCCGGGGTCTGAACCTGGGGACTTTGCATAATTGGAGTCTGACGCGCCAGTATCATATCATCATATTCATGAACGTTGACTCGTGATTGAAGAAGTTCCAAACATCGCGGAATCTGTTCAATTGACGTGACGATATGATTCTCGACTCGAGTACAGGCGTTTTCAATTCGCTTGAGACATCCATCGATTCGGTAACAGATCTCTTTATCAGATGCATAGGTCGTTTCTTTGAGATTTTGGAGACCCGTCTTCGTATTTTTAAGAAGAATCACAAGATCGAGCTCTTTCTTAAGAAGTCCTAATGTCATGTCAATGATTTCCTCAATTCGATCGAGGGTCTTATGTCGATTCTCTCTCATTAACATACGTCGTGCCGCACTCGAAATCGTCCGATGTGGCATCAACGTCATATTGTTAACATTAATCGTATAATAGGGCGGTATTGACGCGATTAACGTCAAAGCCTTCCGTATCTGTTCCATCGAATATGTCTTCCTCTTTGAAGACATCTTTCTTTCCGATATGAAATTCTTACTAATTATCCCCAAAAATCGACTTGAAAAAAAAGTCAAATTCTAACCCGAATTCTTCTCTCGATCTCCCGATTTCGATATTGTCGGAAATCTTAAAACGTTCGTTCGAGCGAACACCCGTCGATGGAGAGTCTTTCCGTACAAATATTTTCCATAAATCCAATTCTGAAGATATCTTGACATCGTGGAGAAGATGAGTTAAAAGATATAAATCTCTTCAGACTCGAGAAAAAGCTGAAGAGAAGATTTTATAAGAAAAGGAAATGGTGACAGACACATCATCTGGCTTCGATATTATGAAGTTTAGAAGGAGAAAAAGAAGTTGCAGTCGAATTAATAGGAATCGAGATGAGACTGTCGAGATTGGGTATTGAGAATTGGGATTTCTTTCTTACGTATCGGGGACGAAGAGAGAAAACGTTTTCGGAGAGAGTAAAGTTTTTCTTCCAGAAAGGAGTCCCACTTTCCCCACCATTGAGCTTGAGTCCAAACAAAGGCAAAATAGACAATGATAAAGATGAGAAGAAGAATTACCAAGTATGAAAAACCAGAGGGACTGCGATGAAGAAGAAAGAAGGAAATGGGAAAGACTGTAATAAGAGCAACAAAAAAGGCCAGTCGCCAATTGACGAGGGTGTGATTTTTTCGGACGGTTTCAATTGTTTTATCGATTCCTTCGAGGAGAGAGTCTGACTCGTTCATGGGGAGAGTGGAGTTGTGACAGGTTTTATGAAGCATATCTTGAGATCCATACTCGGACCAGATAATGTAGGCGAGAAGAAGAAGAGTAATAATAATTAGATGAATCAAGGAAACTCGCATAATTTTAATGTTTATTTATTTTCCTGTTTTTCTTTCGACTTGAAGAGTGTGAAGATTCAAAGTCGATGAGAGTTAAGACAGAAGGAGAGTGGAAGACATTGCTATGGGTAATTCAAAGGTTTCAAAGGGGACGGAAGTGCCATTGACCGTAAATTCTGAGAAGGTGATAACGTAGATGTTATTCTCGAGAGAAAGATGACCATGAGCAATTCCGATATTTTCTCGATTATCATTGGTGATTGTGAAAGTGATAGATTGATGTGGGATGGAACGGATTCGACTGGCATCTTCTCGGCCGAAGGGGTAAATTTTTGGTTCCGATGAAAGAATACCCGCGAGTTCAACGAATATTCGGAGAGAATTGTTTTTCAGTTCGGTTTTACTATCATTGGTAATGTAGAGTTCATTATTAAAGAAGGGGATAAATTCCAGGTTCTCGTCGTGAGAAAGAATTGGCATGTTGTCTTCTCTGAAATCCTCTTTCGGGGGAGGAACATTTTGTGGAAAAGGATGAGTTTCCGAGAGAGGAGGTTGGATGTCTTCTTGGGATGGAAAGGGTTCCCGATGAAGAGCTTTAAGAAGACGTTGACCAAAGTCCGTGTTCGAGAGCCAGGGAGATGTGAAGAGATCTTGAAGGTAGGTTTGGACGGAAAGACGGACAGATTCGGCCAGGTCTTCACGACGGAGGAATGGCGGAGAGGGTTGATCGGATGTTTTAGGTTGGAGTTCATCAATGATAGATTCAACCGAAGAAGAATTGGGCATGACAGGTTCAGGAATATTTAAAGGAGAAGATGCGGAAGATGAAACAACTTTTGAATGAAAAGATGGTGAAAACCGATTGAAGACACGGTTTGTCGGTTTAACAAGAGTTTGTTTAATTGAGCCGTCCGTTCCGACGTGAATTACATTGGTTGGAAGTTCCGTTGGGAATACGGAGTCTGGAACTGGAGATGACCAAGGGCCGAAAGAGGACGAGGAAGACGAAAAACGAGAATTACTTTTCGGAGAGCGGAACATTTCTATTTACTAGAGAGAGGAGTCTCTTTTTAAGGAGACTTTTCCTGGAGATGGGAGGGGAAAATAAAGATCGAGCGAGGAAGATGGACGAGAGATTGTTCTTCAAGAGAAGATTAAAAATGATTTCGATGGGAAGACTCTTTGGAGAAATGAAGAAAAGACAAGTTCGGGGAAAGAAACTTCTCTTCTCGAAAGGATATCGAATATGGGAATTGGAAAATTAAATGAGCTATTGAGAAGTAAGTGTCGGTCTGTCTTTGTTCCACGTCCATTAACCCAATTTTCGGGGAAGAGGATAGCGATTGATGCAAACAATTGGATTTATACGACACTGTCAGTTGCACATCGACGAGTTGTTGATGTGACGGATGTGGCAGTATCCGATCCGGATCGGAGTCAGATACTTAAACTGTGGTTAACGTCCGTGATGGATTCGGTTTGTCTCTGGCTGACATATGGAATTACTCCGGTTTTTGTCTTTGATGGAGAGTATCCGGAAGAAAAGGAGGAGACTCGGAGACAGCGACGGGAAAAGAAGCAGTCTCTTTTTTCGGAGATAGTGAAGTTGAAGGAGGAACTTCGATCTCTGGATATTCTCAGTCGAACTCCCGAACACATTAATCGACTTCGGAGCTTAATGAGACAGTGTTTTTATCTTGATCCAGTTGAACTGGAACTTTTGAAGTCTCTTCTTCATGGAATTGGAATTCCAATTTTGCGGGCGAAATCTGAGGCGGAACAGCTTTGTGCTTCTCTCTGTATCGAGGGGAAAGTGACGGCGGTGTTTTCAGCGGATACTGACACGTTAATTCATGGATGTCCTCTTCTTCTTACCGAGTTTACGGAGACCGTCATCTCTCCGGAGACGGAATCAAAGGTTCATCAAGTGATGACGGTGTCACTTCGAGATGTTCTTCAGAGCCTGGAAATTCCATTTTCGACACTTGTGGATCTTGCGATCATGGCAGGATGTGACTATAACGAGAGTATCAAACAGTTGGGAATTGAGCGTGCCTTCAAATTAATGAAGACGTATCGTTCTATCGATTATCTTCCTCGAGTGGCTGGAAATCCTCATCTTCTGGATTTCAAACAGACGCCCTGTCGTCTTCCGGAGACATATAAAGGAGAAAAGTTAACATATGATTTACGGGTTCTTAAACATGAGACGTGTCGACGTCTCTTCGCCTATTGTCCGAGTGTGAAGCTTCTGGCAAATGAAGAAAGAGAGGGACAGAGTCTTGACTTCTTACTTAATGTGAAGAATGTTTTGGGAGAACGTGGGCGGGACATTTTATCTCAATATAATTTAATCCGATATTTGTCACGTCTTGTTCTCCTCTATAAGAATCTTCCGTCTCCCGTTTCCGAGATGTCTCGACCACCTCGTCAAGCGAAACTGGTCATTCTTCCCATCTCGGAAGAGGTTTCCGTCTAACATTTATCTATAATATGTTCTTCGAAGAAAGAACATATTATAACGAAATTAGATCGTGGAGAACGCCATTCGATAGTGATGACGACAGACCGGAATATAGAGGTCAGCTCCTCCGATAACTTTCTGTTCTTTTGAAGAGTCGAGACGCATAGTAAAGGGGGCGTCGACGAGATTTCGGGGTGACTCTTTAAGACACTGGTAACATTTGGCGGTCAGTTTGATAATGCGGTCACAGAGAGGAACAAGTTCAAGAATATGACCAAAGGGACGGAGAAAGGCGTCACTATCGAGACCGGCACAAATCACAATCTTATTTTGTTCATGAACCCACCATGAGACACAGGAGTAGAGATCATCAAAGAATTGAGATTCATCGACTCCAATAACATCATACTTGGAGATATCGACACTTCCAAGAGACGACACCTTTTTCCAGGTAATCTTCGAGGAGAGTTGTCTCGTCGAACTACTATGAGATGAAAAGACATCCCCACGAGTGTCGTCAGAATGATTGATATACAGGACGGAATAACCAATATCAGCATACATAGTTAAATCGTGGAGAAGACGGGAACTCTTTCCTGCAAACATGGGTCCGACGTAGAGAGTAAGGTGTCCAACATTGTCTACTCTCGGAGAGGAGCCGTGAGACATTTGAATTTTTTTTGGAGAATTATCTTTTTTGTATTTCAAAAATGTTCTCAAATTCAAGCCCTCTTCTGACGGTGAATCCGACATTTTTGTTGAGGGGACTCGATCCAAGTCGAATTATGGATCAGTATATCAATGGTACCTTTCCACGTATTCAAATCCCGACGGAAAAGATTAACATATCTTTAATTTCTCCAGTTGTCTCGTCCTCCATCAGTTCCAATCCTGAAGATGAGATCTACATGTTTCGGACGAAGGGGAACAGTTTTCAAACGGTTGCCACGACAAATCATCAGCGGTATTATCTTTTTACAAAGGAGGGAAGAGAAATTCTCAAGGGTGGTGTCTGTGACTGGTGTCGAGTGTCATTTGATCATATTGCACTTGGAATTCCGGTCAGACTCGATGTCCATCGAGATGAAGATGGAAGAGAAATTTTTGTTTATTACCTTGATGGATGTATGTGTAGTTGTGAATGTGCTCTTGCTGAGTTAAAACGAAACTTCTCTCTGAACTATCGGTATCGTAATGCTCTCTATATGGACTCGGAGCAACTTTTAAGACACTTGTATAGTGTCATGTATCCCGATGCCGGTCCTCTTCGAGAGGCGCCCCACTATCGACTGTTAAAACAAAATGAGGGAAGTCTCACGTTAAAAGAGTATCATGACAAGAAACATATCTATGTTCCGACGCCCAATCTTCTCTTGGCTCCAGTTAAACAACAATATCTTAAAATTCCGGTTGTCTAATCGATATCTTTTTGGAGCATAAAGTCTCCAAAAAGATGACATTAAATTGAAATCGCTTGACTTGAAATCCGAGTTCAGAAAAGAAATGTTGTCAGCAGTAAGTCAGGGAATTTATGCATGGTTATCTTCCTATTACAATATTCTGAGAGGATTTCTTCGTTACTGGATCTCTCGACCAACACTTGTTTCGTTTTGGAACGATAACGTTCTTCTTCTTGAATATCGACATCTGAATAGGATGTATCAGGTCTACTTACCCTATTCTCGACGAAATCTGGCCAAACATGTTTGTCGTCGAGTCTTTCTCATTCGGAGAGAGAATGACACGGAGAAACTCATTGAGCTTTCTCAACAACCTGGAATTAAATATTTCGTCACGGCCAGACAACTGGGAGGAGTTGGATTTGAAGTCCACGATGAAGAAACGGTTAAACGTTACACCGAAGATGAATATATCGATGATTTCTAATTACCAAATATAAATTTATGACTCAGTATAAAGGGCTTCTTTATACTAAGTTTAAAATGAAAGTCCAACTGAAATACTCTAACGTTTATCCGAGTGAGGAGATCATCCAAAATCTGAAGAGTACACTTCAAAAGTCTCAATCACTGATCATTACACTTCATGGACCTCTGTCAAACACTCGTCAGAGATTTCCATTCTATACAGAGACGGTAATTGAAGGAACCAGTCCATCAGTTCACTTTACATCTCCTCTCCTTCAAAATCAAGCACCCCTGGAAATGTGTGTCCGGCAATATGAGAAACTTCGTATCACGCCGCAAAATCACTCCTACTCCTATATTCTCGACGGTCTCCTTCATAATGATGTCACAATTACAGGAAAGATTAACCATATTGTGACGTCCCGCTGTTCCAATCTTACCTTGCGTTTACTTGAAGGAACAATTTCAGGAATCGATATTTTGTATGGAGACAATATTAACATTGAACTTCCCTCTCATACATATACAAATCTCGAATATGTCGAATGTAGTTCCATCTCCGGACAAATCGTTGATACATCCAAAATCAAACTTGACTCTTCCTGGAACGTTCGTCTTAACAATGAAGTAACACGGGCTTCTCCCTTTGTTCGCCTGACTCTTGAAAATAATGTCTGGTCCGTTCAGTCAAGTAATCTCTCGATGCCGAAAATTTCCGCTCTGACTTCTGACTCATAACAAACTATCGTCAGGTCTCGTCAATAGTATTTATTATCCTTGAAAAATGTCCATGATAAAAGTCAAGACAGGAATATTTTTTTTGCGTATTCTAAAATGTCAAGTTCGATCGACTCCATGAAATGGACGGATTTATATCGAACTTTTAATCGGTCTTCTCGGAACAATTGTAATCATGATGAATTTTCATGTGTCGCGACTAACCCTTTTTGCAATCAGTGTGCTCAAAAGTTGTCATCATTTTCATCCTCCTGTCTCTCTTCATCTCTCGATGAATCCAGTACATATACTTATGACAGCTGCCCATCTTCTTCCTGTCCCTCAACATCTCTAAATGAATTCAGCACATACACCTATGATAGTTGTCCATCTTTTTCCTCTTCGACATGTCCCTCTTCGACACGAAGCTCCTGTCCATCGACGTCAAGTTCAGGCTCTTTCTCAACGTGTCCATCATCGTTCGTTAGTTCATGTCCTTCCTCGACCCATTTCTCTTCAGGTTCCGTGGAATCAAAGCCATCTTCTTCCTGTCCTTCCTCCTCGTCGGAGTCAGACTTCTCTTCCTCCTGTCCCTCCTCCTCCTCTACAAGTTTATGTTCTTCCCATGACGAGTCCTATTCCGAGGAGTCTTCATATACATCGACATCATCAGATGATTCTTCCTCTTCTTCAACGCGGTCCGATTCTTCATCGTCTCCGTCATGTCATCCCTCTTTCTCTTCCATCTCTAATTCCTCAAGTTCCGGTCCTTCTTCCTTTCCGACGTCGACTGGGACTTCATGTCTCTCCTCGACCCCCTCGTCGAGTTTCTATCCCTCCTCCGAATCAGGATATTATTTCTCATCCTCAACCTCATCCTCATCCTGTCCTTCCTCGACTTCCTCGTCAAGCTTCTATCCCTCCTCCGAATCAGGATATTCTTTCTCATCCTCAATCTCATCCTGTCCTTCCTCGACCCCCTCGTCAAGCTTCTATCCCTCAACCTCATCCTCATCCTGTCCTTCCTCGACTTCCTCGTCAAGCTTCTATCCCTCAACCTCATCCTCATCCTGTCCTTCCTCGACTCAAACGATCTCAGATTCATTTGACGTCTGTCCAGGATGCAAGAACTTCTATTATCGTGTTGTTGTGGGACCTCCAGGACCCGAAGGACCTCGAGGTTTGAGAGGAGAGAAGGGTTGTCCAGGACCTCAAGGACCCCCCGGACCGCCTGGACCTCAAGGACTTCGAGGACCTAAGGGTGATCAGGGACCTCCGGGACTCCAAGGAATTCGAGGAGAAAGAGGTCCTCCCGGACCTCAAGGACCTCCAGGTCCAGTCGGACCAACAGGACCTCGAGGTCTTCAAGGAGAGATTGGTCCTCAAGGTCCTCGGGGACCTCAAGGAGTTCCCGGAGAGAAAGGAGAAAGAGGACTTCCAGGACCTGTGGGACCTCCAGGTCCTCAAGGACCACCGGGTCCACCGGGACCTCCAGGACCTAAAGGTGAACGAGGTGATCCGGGGATTCCAGGACCTCAGGGACCTCCAGGTCCTCCCGGTATCTGTGTGTGCAGTGGAAAAGTTGGTCACGGATCCCTCTATGGCGAGTCTCGACAAAAGAATATCATCATCGTAGATCCAACCTATGGTAGTGACTCCACGGGACAACGAGAAGGAAGTCCATTTAAGACTCTGCGGGGAGCCATGAAAGAGGTTCGTTCTGGTGACACGGTCTACCTTCGAAGTGGAGAATATGACGATCTTCAACTCGTCCCCAATGTCACGATTATTGGTGAGGGACGTGTTATTGTAAGAAATCTCCTTCCAAATACCAAACATTCCGAAAATCTTTCCGTCGAAGTGTCAAATGTCTCCTTTATTCCCCTTCGGGGTCCCGTGTTCATTGAGTCCTATTCGGGAATAAAGTTTAACCGGTGCCACTTTGAAGTCTCCACTCCATTTGAAAAGTCAAGAGTTATCGGAATCGCTATCGTTAACTCAAATGTCCAGTTTCATTTCTCATCCTTTACGATTTCAGGATCCTCCCCCGGAGATACTGTCACGGCATTCCAAATTCTGGGAGGACAGTCAAAGGTTTCCGTGTGTTGCTCAGAGATTAATCTTATTGGAACTCGAAACTCTCTCTCCTCTCTTATTGAGGTGGGCTTTACTCATCGACACTCAAGTATCGTCTTTACTCATAACACTATTAACATCTCAGATGCTGGTTCCTCCTCTCTTCGAGGAATTGTTCACCAACAGACAAGTGCCATCACAATCTTCTGCCAAAATATCATCTCGGTCTCGTCGGAAGCACCCAATAGTACCTTTGAATTAGTCTCAAGTAAAGGCGGTTATATCTCGGCCTCTGGAAATGATGGAATCTTCTCTCCTCCGGATTCCTGGAAAGGTCGGGTATCTCTCAGTCGGGAGAAAAAGGATAACGAAAGTGTCTCCGTCTTTTCTAACAACTTTAATGTTGATACCGTTGCGTCCCTCTCGAAAACTTCTTTCCTGAAAGGAATCTCTACCTCGACCACTTTAACAGACTCCGATTCTGACATACTTATCACGGCCGATCATCCCATTACAATAACGCTGCCAAAGATATCCCATAAATTTAATCCCCAGCTCAATCAAACTTCATCCTCTCTGATTGAAATACGTGCCCTCCGACCGATGATATCACATAAAATTTCAGCCGCTCCAGGTGACACCATTGAAGGTCACAGTCATATCATGCTCGATGGAAAGAAGAACATCCGTCTTAAATCCTGGGATCAGACGTGGATTGTATACTATTAACTTGAAGATGACATTCTTCCCTTTCTCGCCCCCTCTCCGATATTTATGACGATTCCAACGACGTTAACTTTCCTATAACATTAACATGGAGAAGAGGAAGAAGAAGATAATCCTGAAACTCGAAATGATTTATCCAGTTTTTCCGAGAAACGTTTTCGGTTAAAAGACGTTTCAAGAGAGAAAAATAATTAGACAGAGGACATTATCCCCTGTATAATTAAAGATCTTGGATCGCGATCTTTGCGTCGAATCGTTGGAAAATTCGATCTTCTCCTTAAATTTTTTGACGTGAATATCTACCCACATTTGTTACAAACTAAGAATTTTGCAGGATGAATTAATCCTGAAACCGGGGGCGAAATTTGCGATTTTTGCAAATCTAAAAGGGGGGTTTTCGCCGAAAATCTCCGGAAGAATTTTTACATGTCGAAGTATGTTTTCTCCTCGATACATTTCATATTTCTGTTGAAGAACCTTTCTTTGTCTTTCCCGGGGGAAAGTCAAAGAAGAAGAAGAATTTCTTGGAAACCCTGTTGATAGAGTAAACTTTCTTCGAAAAACGGACAGCGACCTCATTTAGATACGACTAAGCTCAGAGAGAGGTAACGGGACAACAGAAAATTCCAGGGACGACAGATATTCGAGATAGAAGGCTCCCTTATGTCATTGTCGGAATTCCAAAACTGGTTCGAAAGCTCGATCGTTTTCATATACCAGTTGTAATCCCGAAATTCCGTCTCGGAAGAATTTCCGACAAGTTTGTCCCAGGAGTCCTGCAATTTCATCCGATTACACCAGTCCTTCAAAGAACCCTCAAATAGTTCCTTGCCAGGAGAAAGAGATACCGGCTGAATCGGAAGAGGCGCATTCCCCGAACGAAAATTCATTTCCATTTCTTTGAGAAAATATATCGTTGTTTGTTCTTTCTTCGAAGAAAAGAAGAATTTCTAAGAGGAAGAACGGTAACTATGATTAAAGACGACGATGTATTTCTCATCGTTTTTCTCAAAATCGACTTTGCGACACATGAGAAGTGCAAATTCAGCGTCATGAGTTTTCGGATCAAACGTTATAAAGGCAACCCGTTTATCATTAATTGTAACGAAAGGATAGGTATCAAGAATATTAACTCCATTAACTTTTCTCCGAACCTGGGAAGTGGGATTTGACGCATAGGGTCGGAAAATAGCTTTCAGATCTATCTCTGAGACCCATGAGGGAATGTTTCTTCCACAAAGAATATTTGGACAATATTTACTGTCAAGTTCTCCAACATAAGCTGGCGAAACAATAAAACGCCCCTTGGAACCCACAACGGACGGGTCACTTTTTTGTTCTGGAGTGTACTCATATTCAGGAAGTGTCATGAGAGGAGGAAGAGGAACTTTAATTTTAGGACACGTGTACGCCTTTTCAATCTCTTCCTCCTCCTCAGCGATGTCAGCCCAGGAGCGACCACTATAAGGAATCTCAAAGTTCACACAAAAAACTGGTTTTGGCTCCGTGGGAGGAATCCAGTTCGGATCATCTTGATATTCAAAACGCTCCGAACCATCCGGATTCTTACCAGTCAACATATAACACACCTCTGGATTCGTAAACCATATATAGCCATAGCCGTACTTTTTACCCGTGCGATCCATAACCAAATTCACTTTAAACTTGGTATCAATGGGACGGTTAAGTTTTTTGGAAGTCTCGGAAATGGCCTGTTTAATCGCCGATACGAGTTGATCCGGATTGGCGATTCCAGACTCGACATAGAGAATATGAGGATTATAGTGACGGACAGTCGAGTCTTTTTCCTTTTTGGAAGTCTCGTTCGAACTTGAGTTCATTGAACTCATGTCTATCTTTCCAGTAACACGATATTCCTATCATATTCAGATACTTATAAATAAAAGATCAGTTCTTAACTTTAACTTCGATGTTTATTTCCAAGTTCGAGTAATCTTTCCTTAAATGCGACGCTCTCACTTGAGGAAAGATTTAAAGTTAACTTTCTTTTTCTTATATTAAATGGCGTCGAAAAAAGATTTTTTCACGGTCGATGAAGGTTCAAGTCCCCTTACTGATCAAACTATTACATCGGAACTTCGAGATATCACTCGTGACACTTCAGTCTCTTTTCCGAAAATCTCCTCCCATTCGCCGAAAGAGGTTCCTTTAAATCGTCAAGATGACTCTACTTCTTCCTTTGATATGGAAACTATCAGTGCCCAATCTCTTCATAATATCTTTAAAGATGGTATCTGTGTCTGTTCCCAGTGTCAACAACGCCAGGCCCGTCTCTCATCCCTCTCTTCTCCTGAATCCACCCCAAAGCCGTCAGGTCTTCCTCAACTCTCGAATCCGAATCGACCGATCCCTTCTTCCTCCCCGTCTTTTCCTTCTTCACCTCCTCCTCCCGTTTCTTTCCAACCTCCTCCTCCTTCTCGACAACAACCGTCTCTTCCTTCATCACCTCCTCCTCCTCCTCCTCCTTCTCGACAACAACCGCTTTTTCCTTCATCACCTCCTCCTCCCGTTTCTTTCCAACCTCCTCCTCCTTCTCGACAACCGCCTTTTCCTTCATCACCTCCTCCTCCCGTTTCTCGACAACAACCTCCTTTTCCTTCATCACCTCCTCCCGTTTCTTTCCAACCTCCTCCCGTTTCTCGACAACAACCTCCTTTTCCTTCATCACATCTTCCTTTTTCTCAACCGTCTTTGTTTTCACCCCCGTCGGTTTCTCAACCGTCTTTTGGTAAAGAGAGACCGGATGCTTCTTCAATTTCAACACAACAATCTCTTCCATTCTCCCAGGGACGGGCACATCTCGCGGAAGCTGAGAATGTCGGAATAACAGGACCAACTGGACCTCGAGGTGAGCCTGGAGAAAGAGGACCTCCCGGAGAACCTGGAGAACAAGGACCTCAGGGACCTCCGGGAGAGAGGGGACCTCCCGGAAGACCTGGAGAAAGGGGACCTCAAGGACCTCCCGGAGAGAGAGGACCTCCAGGTCCTCGAGGAGAACAAGGACCTCCAGGTCCAGCTGGGTCGATTGGTCCTCGAGGAGTCAAGGGAGATACAGGACCTCAAGGTGATACCGGCCCAACAGGTCCGACTGGACCTCAAGGACCTCAAGGTTTTCCTGGAAAGCAAGGACCTCGGGGATTTCAAGGAGAGGTTGGACCAACAGGACCTCGAGGACCTATCGGTCCAACCGGTCCTCCAGGACCAAGAGGAAAACAAGGACCTCCAGGTCCGGCTGGACCAATTGGTCCTCCAGGATCTCCCGGTGAAATCGGACCAACAGGACCTCGAGGACCCCGAGGTTATCCGGGAGAAACGGGACCGACCGGTCCCGAAGGAAAACCTGGACTCCCGGGACCAACAGGACCTCCCGGTCCTCCCGGCCCCGAAGGTCCGAAAGGCTCTCGGGGTTCTCCGGGAGATATCGGTCCGACAGGCCCTCGAGGAGAGCCAGGAGAGAGAGGTCCGACAGGACCTCCTGGACCCAAAGGTGATCCTGGACCTCCCGGAGAACCCGGAATTCCGGGGCCAGTCGGGCCTCACGGACCTCGAGGACATTGTGGAGATACTGGACCTACAGGTCCAACGGGACCTCGTGGAGAAGTTGGACATCGAGGCCAGATGGGTCCAACCGGACCTACAGGTCCCAAAGGAGAAACAGTTATCGTATATCAACTGATATATGAGTTGGTTCATTTTGATCTTAATATGGCCTCGGCAAACTTCCCAACAGATGTTTCAAACTATACAATAATGATGCTTGATCCATCGATTGGAAGAACTATTACCTCCTTCTTCAACGAAGGAAATGGAACAAATGAGGTCACGATTGACGTTAAGTCCATGTCTCGCCCTGTCAAAGCTGTTACGGCGACCATTGTCTTTCATAATGGAGTTCATCTGACGAATTTAACTCCATCCGTCTCACATGTCGATGATGGAATCTTCAAAATAACCTTTACTCTTCCATCTCATGTCTGTGGTGTGGGAACTCTTTCTCTCTGTTTTATCTAGATCTTTTGTCTTCCATTTTCGGAAAACAAAAGATCAGAGAATAAAAGAATAAAAAGAATAAGATTTACCTGAACGGAAGAAGACGAAGACTCATCTTTCCCCGAAGAAAACAGCGAACTCGACACCAGTTAGATAAGAGAGACCCACTCTTCCAGGCATCTTCAACTTCTTTCGGAGAAAAGTCTTTCGTTGGAATCACCGCAAGATCTGAAACCATCTCTACTCCATCTTTTGTTGTAAAGTGGACTTGCACATATGTTAAATCCTCGACAGAAGTGAAAGATAAAGTTCCATCACAAGGAGGTACAGATGGAGCCGGAAGCTCATCAAAGAGACCCGGAAGAGGTCCCACCGTCGCCAATCCGCTCCAAAAGAAAAATGGGTTAATATGTGTCCTCTGTGATATCAATGAAATAACTTCAACGGGATCGTTCATCTCCTCGGAAACAATGGAAGAATATGCCTCGACAAGTTGACGCGCCAGGTTAACGATGTCTTCCTTATCAACGAGAGGTCGTTCCACAGAAGAAGAATCCACTACCACATAGTAAGTGTCTCGATAGGAGATGATAAACGGATGTCCAGTCACTTTTGCCCGAATTCCAAGACATGTGGCCAGATCCGGACCGAGAAAGACAGTCCAATTATCACTTTGACGTAAATAGAATAGAAAGGCCTCTCGAAACTGCTCAACTTCATCCAGTTGAGCAAAACGCGCCGTGACAGCCAAGTCATCGCCAATCTCAAAATCGGGAAAGTAGAGAAATAGAAATGGATCACTGATGGCAACCTGAGCAAGAGCCCGAAGTCCTGCATATGTCATACGAACTCGATTTAACGGTGTCGGCGTAACAACATCAATCCAGGGACCCGAAACAATCACCGATGGAAGAAGATCTTGCCGAATCTCGATCAAACTCTTCTGAAACCACTCCGACTTATACGGTGTATTATTTCTTAACACGAGAACCTTCCTCGGTGAAACTGTATCTTCACTATCAAGAAGTTCAAGAGCATAGGTACCAACATATTGTGTTGACCACATCTCCGCCAGTTCAAGATAAAGTTCAAAGTCATCCGGTGAAATTTGGGGAATCGAAAGTGCAAAGTAGCCATCATACTTCAATCGAGTCTGAAGCATTTCAACATGATCTTTGAAATAGACATACTGTCCCAGAGGACCTCCAAATGAATCCAAACGAGGAGTACCATCCGGAGTATGTTGAGGATCATACTGTTTAAGAAGATACACTCCATAGTAAACTTTGACTGGCGGATGATCTCCAATAAAGTTAAGAATATAACCCAACAGAGACTCGGACATGTCTAACCGAAGTATCGGAGAAAGACGTTCATATCCGACAAAACGTTGAGGATTACAAATATTCATCACGGAAGGCAGATCTATCGGTGCAAAATAGATGGGAACCTCCGAAACCGAATTCGTTACAGAGGTAAGAGGAGAAAAAACAGCAAAGCGATCGTCGTTAATTCGATAGAAAGTTACAGATATCGAGGAAACTGGAATTCCAGTTACTCGAGGAATCAGAGCTTGTAGTATCGACCGTATCCCATTGAGAGTCTCATCTCGAATGGAAAGATCGAAAGACTTTTGTGTCAACTCGGACGAAGAGGGATACTTCAGAGTCAAAGTTAAAGGAAGATAACCAATCGTTGGAAGAACTTCATAGAAAATCGGATCCCAGGTGGACAAATATGACACTCGACCATTTCCAAGAGGAAATTTCTGAATAATCGTGTGTTGAAGGCGGGAAACCTCTTTCTGAAATCGGAGAGGATCTGTCACCCACGGAAACAATGACATTCTTTTCTTTCCCGTTCTTTTTCTCTATGCATATTTTTTCTTCAGAGGAAACATCTTCGATACAATCAGATAGAGACATAATCTTATGGAGATACTTCTTGCTTCGAAATGGCAAACTGTAGAAGTCCAGGGGCCTCAAGAAGATCAACATCAAGAGAAACGAGACATGACATCTGATATGGACTAATCGGATCATCAATTCGATAGAGAACACATTCGACCGGGGACCAGAGCTGTTGAGCCACTTTCTCATATCGTCGGAACTGTCTTTCCGCCTCGTCAAGATTCCCAGCCGAAAAAGAAAGCGTAAAAACTCTCCCCTCCGCGGACAGAGCTTGAGATTCAAGAAGGGAGACAACCTCCTCCACCTCATTTAAAGTCTCCGCCGGAAGAATCAGATGTTCTCCATAGAATGTTGGAATCCGAAACTTGTGAGAAAACGACAGAGCCCGCGTAACAAAATGCCGAGTTAAAAAGTCGTTTCCAAAAGGCAAAAAGAGAGGTTCATTATGAAGACGAGACAGAAGAAAGGCCGTTCGATCGGGAGCAAATCGTCCATCCTGCCATGATGCCATGTAAAGTCCAAAGAGGTCACTCAGAGTACCAAGAGTCTCAGCTGAAATTTGTTGAGTTTCGTCAGCCCTTTCCAAGACGGAACGTGCCATACTTGCAGAACTTCTCGTCGAAAGAGTTAAATCGAGAAGCTCTTGAGAAGACGGCGGGAAAAGAAGAGGCCTTATCGGAGTCGGAGGAGTTCCTCCCATTTCATAGTTAGTCAGAGAGCCAAGTGTGGGGTAGGTCTGAACTGTTGATATCGGGAAATTACTTTTTACGCCACTATAAGTCGACTGTCGAGGTGAAATTGTTGGAAAGAACTGTCCCAGTTGAGATACGGACCCCTCCGTTTCCCGTCGAGAACTTCCTCCACTTCGATTCATCGCAAACGTCTCACTCCACTCCGAAAGAATTCCTGGTGTTTCCCAAAGAGGATCATCCGTCTGTTCTGGAATGGACACAAAATCCTTTCCAAGAAGAAGGATACTCTTCAAAGATCCCTCAGCCTCAGGAAGAGTGGAAAGAGGAAGAAGTCGCCACTTCTGAGCGAAGGAACGAGTACACACGACCGTTCCGGCCGAATAGAGGTTTTCCAACTGAGAGGTGAGACTCCGAAGAAGATTATTATAAGTTGACATGTAGTCACTGAAAGAATCCAAAGACACAAAGAGTGTCCCTTCCGCAATAAAGGGATTTAGAAACTCCGGCACGACCAGATAGGGAAGAATCGCTCGAATCCAGCTTGACGGATAGGAAGACTCCGTTGCCGAAAAGAGAGGACACATTCCAGGATATTGGGAGATGGCATTATCAACGGCCTTTTGAAGATGAGGAACTTCAACAATCGAGGTACCATCGACAACCTCAACGAAAATCTGCATCTTATTTCCGCGTCTTCGACTGGTGAATCGAGGAAAGTACGCCTTATTCAGAGTTCGAAGATAGAGACACAGTTTAAGTTCCAGACAAAAAATATCATAGGGTCGAAAATTAAACGTCGGTTCATCGACGGGAGAAAGACTCGGTAAATCCGGAATCGTTCGAAAATATGGAGTTTCAGCCATCTTTCGTCGATTTAAAATAGATAAGATTTTAAAATCTTTCCGAAGAGTTTAAGGGAATTTCCGATTCTTTGAAACCTGGAATTTTTCCACTTCTATCTTTCGTTTAAAATGGAATTATCCCGCTTTCGAATTACCGGAGAGATCAACATCTTTGAAACTCCTCTTCTTGTTCTAAAAGAAATCGCCGACGCTCACGGCATCTCGTATAACTCGAACCGTCTTTCCCATGATAATGGCAAATACACTCTTCTTCTGATTGAAACTCTCAAACAGCAGCCTCCCATTAAAATCTCTGGAGAGTCTCCGGAAAACTACCCAAAGATTGCTCGCTTTGTCAACCCTCACTGTTCCTGGCAACGGTCAAAACTCCTCGAAGCCTTTAACACTCTCTTAAACTATATGACACCTTCTCTTCCTCTTCCTCCCCCGGACTTTCTCGCCGGTTCTCCCACTCCTCAACATCCAACTTCTCTCAGTCCCTGTATTCTCTATCGACTCTGTCGTCACTTTAACATCCGAACCAACCACTACACCAGTTTAGACGAAATGGCACAGGAAGTTCGCACGTCTTTAATTTCGTTGAAGGAGAAAAACAAGATGACACCAAATGAAAATCAGGAAATCATGAAAAGTTGAAACGTTTTCCTTTTTTCTCTTCCGAGAAAAGAAAAAAGGATCAATGGATACAATTACACTTTCCCGATTGTCAATTACGGGATCTCTTAACGATTCCACACCTCTTGTCGTTATTACAGAAATCTGTCAGTGTCACGGTATTTCCTACTCTCCAGATCTCCTTTCTCAAGAGTCCTATATTTCAGAGCTCATTTCTACCATCTATACACATCCCGTCTATTGTATCTCCCCCATCCTTTCTTCCAATATCTCAACCAACTCTCATCTTGTTTCACGTCTCTCTCGGTTCATTAATCCTAACTGGGACTCCTCAGATCTTGACGCTCTCTTAGATGCATTTTACTTTATCCAACGTTTCATGGGCGATCCATCTTCAGCTCCTCTTCCCTCCTCTCCCTCCTTTCCAGTCGGTCTCGCAACTCCCTCTCATAAACACTCCTATAATGCGTGTATGTTATATAAGTTGTGCAAATTCTATTCCCTCCGAACCTCCCGTCAAACCTCTCTCGATGATCTCGCCCTTCGGATCCGTCTCCTCCTCTCCTCCAATCTGGACCTCTCTCAGAGAATTATCACTCGACTTTCCCATGTCTCCAAATCTCAACTCGTCAACACTCTTCTTGAACTCGGAGTCTCCTCTTCCCCCGAAAGTGAAACCTCCTCCCTCGGACTCCCTCCTTTCCGGCCCGCAAGAACCTTTTCAATGGAAAGTCTCTCCTCGGCTCACACCGAACTCCGTGACTCCGTCCAGCGGTGGAAACGAGTCCAACCCCTCACTCCCCAAGAAGCCATCGTCCTCGCCGCCGTCAACTATAAGATTGACCTCTCATCCGCCTCCGACCCTCTTCTGGAGTACACTCTTCTTTCTCAGCAACCCTATGTCCCCTCAGATCCTCAACTTCGAGAACGACTCCTGAAAAGAGGTGGCCTCTCTCTTCTCTCCAATTTCAATCCCCTTCTTCCAGCCTGTCTCTATTCCGAATCAGACCTCCGTACCATGGCCCTTCATGAAGGCTACACCTATGATGACTTTCGCACGGCAAGTCCCTACGAACTCCTTCAAATCGCCTATCTGTCCAATACCTTCTATCATGGACGTCCCGCTCCCTCGGCTAACCGTCAAACACCCTTTTCACTTGAACCGATTGACTCTCTCCATGAAGATCTTCTCCTCTCATTTGGATCACGCGCAGACCCTCAAGGTCTCATTGTTATGCGATACAGTGAACTCGCATCCTATTTGTCGTATAATCGAAACTTTCTTAATCCGTTCTATCGTAATCACCCTCATACTGGAGAAACTTTTGAGTCTCTCGCCATTCGCAAACTTAAGCTTCTAACCCAAATCACCTATCCAGGTGAACCCCCTGAAGCCTATCAAGATCGCCGCCGTCTTCATAACATCCTCATTGAAATCGAGATCTTTCAAGATGAATCTGCCACTAAGGTTCGTGAGCTCTTCACTCTCTACCATCAGTCCGATGACCATGTTAAAGCCCAAATCCGTCATGTCATGATCAAGTTCTTCGAACTCTCCATGTATATGCGCGGTTGGTCCGGTACCGGACCCTATCCCATCTCAGAGGCCCCCGTCGATAACCAACTTGAAGTCGACACTCTTGTCACTCAGGCCCTCTCTTCCTTTGAAAATCTCTGTTCCTCTCTCGGCACCATCGGCACTCTCATTCTCAATCTTCCTCTCCTCCGTTACAATAACGGTATCTATCAACCAACCTCCGATCCAGCTCAAGGCCTCACCATTTCCGACCGCCTGAATCTCATTAAACAAGGCGAAAATACAACAAACACTAACTCCTGTATCCGTCTGAGTAGTAACTATCTCGCCAGTTCAGCCCACCGCTACTTCCAAGTCCTTGGCATGTCTCCTCCCTTCGACATTGAACATCTCCGTTATATCCAGTAAATTGTCAGATACCAGCTGAAACTTCTCCTGATATCTGAACTTCTCCTCTCTCCTATTTCCATCGTCAGATTTATTTTTTTTTGCCTCTCTTCTTAAAATGTCTCGTTATCCCCTCCCTGACACTCCATACTCTTGGGATGGAACGAGTAACCAACGCAGCCGACTTTCAATGGATCTTCCCCCCTGTTCTCTCGTCCCATCTTCCTCTTGTACCGAGGGATTCTCCTTTCTCGAACTCAGTCTGACTCCCGACGAAGTCGAAGAAAAAATCCCCCCTGAGCGTCGTGTCTCCCTTCGTATCGGAAATAAAATTCTCTGTTTTGATGTCGTTGAACTCGCTGACTGGTTCCGCTCCACCTATCATCCGGTCATTGAAGGTCCCTTTGGTACATGTCGCGTCTCCGAACATCAAATTAAAGAAATCGAGGATCGTGCCCGTCTCTTCCGTCGAGACGTCCCCCGTCAACCCCCTGGTCGTCTCCCCCTCTTTCGCCAAGAAAGCCCCCTCCCTCCTCTTCGACGCCCAATTTCCCGCATAACCCCAAGTTTTCCGACAGTTCCCCCTTTGACATATCAACAGTTGCAACAATTGTCCACGGACCAGCTTCTGCAATATCAAGACATGATTTCTCAGATCCTCCGTCAACGTTTAAGTTAGTCACTCTCCCCTTCTTCCTTCTCAACCTCGCCCATTAAAATGGAGATAGGCCTTCTGATACCCCTTTCTTCCTGGAGCATAGTACCACTTCCGATAATACCGCTGAATCTTTCGAAGAGACTGACAATAGATCTCACATTCTCGTCTATAATCAATCAAGCGCTCGTAAAGAATTGTTAGCATTCCTATTACGTAGGGAAAAGCATCATCCTTCTCTTGAGAGAGATAGTTCAGATACTCCTCCGTCTCCCTTATATCTTCCTCAAAATAAGGAAACCGTCTATTCAAACGAACACAAATTGGATCACAGTTCCAATATGCTTTCAGAAACTCAAGTTCACTTCCCAGTTTTAACTTCAGTTCCTGTTTAAATTCAACGAGATGACAAAGTTGCTCCTCCTCCTCTTCCCTCTCGATTTCGCTTTCCGTCTCGATATCCGACAAAATGTCCAGTTTTAATAACAAGATATCTATTTAGAATTCTTTTCTTTGAAAAAAGTCTCAAAGAAAAGATAAAAAGATTCCCCTTATTTAGTTTCTAACTTCGACACTTTCTTCTCCCTTTTTATTTTCTATTTTGTTTTCCATGGAAGGTGTACATCTTGGCAATATCTCCTTAAGTTTGTCATTTATCTCTTCCAAAAGAGTCTTAACATATTCTCCTGTCACCTCTTCGAGACGTTTAATGTGTTCAGCCAAGATAAACACATCACAAGCAGTGTATCCCAATTCAAGAAAAACCGGTTTTGACGACGCGACACCCATATTCTTTAAAGCCTTTTTATACTTTTCTTCCAAATTATCGTAGCAGCGGACCTTCCTGTCAAGGATAGAAAGGATAGAAAGTATCGCTTGAGCCTCTTCCACATCCTCTTTACAATAGTCAAACTTCTTCTTCTTCAATATCTCCTCCCAACAAGAACAATTCTTTATAACCTTCATATGAGACTCCAATTGCTTCGTTATTTCCGCGATCTCAAAAAGAAATTGCGACATCGTATTATTTGAGGTTTAATCTTTGTTGAAACAAAGATTCTTCGAAATCAAATTTTAGAAATCTCTCAAAATCGAAAACAAAGGATAAGAAGATGTCAAGTGTGTCTCTGTCATCTTCTTATCCTTATATCCTTAAGGTTCCTCTGAGAGGAACTTTGTGAAAGGTCGACATCGGACGTTTAAATCTCCCAGGATATCGAGAAAGATATGTGTATACATGTATACATGTATACATACAAATTCAACCTCGTTGTCACACTTTCTTTCTGAAATCAACTCCAGATTAAATTGGTTGCAGTTTTTCTTCTCTTTAATTTATTTTAATTTTTTTCGCTAAAGTAAATTAAATAGAAGAAAAACATGTCGTCTCGCGTTCACGTTGCAAAAGAACAAAGCAAATCGTCATATCTATCTCATTTGCCTTCTGAGTTAAGATATCAGTTGATCGTCGAACGTATTATGAATGCGATGAAGGAAATTTTATTAGATGAAGCTACTCTAGCCACGACTCAACATCGACCTCTTCTTCTTTTATCTGGAAACAATAAGGAATTAAACAATGGAATAAATTATTCCGTTGCGATTCGACAGATTCTCCGACAAGAAGCCAAATGGCTTCTTGGAAGTTCAGATCTCGACTTATATCTTATTGTTTCGATCGATGAGGAAGATACGGATGTTAGTGTCTACGAATTGAAACTTCCCTATGAACGTCTTCCAAAAATTCTCGAGTCGATCTTACAGAAAGGAAAGTTTTTCGACCTTAGTATTCAACCCACATCTTTAACTCTCTTTACTCCCACGGGAGGTGTCTTTCAGTATCCTCTTTAACTCTTCTCTTTTGGCGAAAGAGAAACAATATCACAGAGAACGGTGGGAAATTTCGGCCAGAGTTCGACGGAGAGCTCGAAGAGTTCGATGGGAGAATTCAAAGGGATCGAGACCCACCTTTGAAGAAGAAATGGTCGAAACAGAGAAACCGTTAAGAAGAGATCCGGGCCAGGAAGGAGAGTTTCCGGCAACATCGAGACCTTGTTCCGCGAGGGCGTTAATATAGAGTTGAACAGTCGAGGGCTCTCCATTTCTACCTGGAATGTGTGGAAGTTTAATTTCATAAAGATTAATATACTTTCCGTGAGAACATTCGACGGAATAGAATGCATTTTTCGCCAGAAGAGAGGATGATGGAAGTCCATTCATCTGAAGAAGCATGTTAGGTCCCAGAGAGTGAGTTAAGAGGATCATTCCATTATTTCCGGAGGAAGATCCGAGAAGGAACATCGTATCTGGAAAGACGGACTTCCAGAGAGTTTCCAATTGGTGAGCCATTCCATCATTCATAACACAGGATTCTGAAGGAATGAGATCTGGAGAAATAACGGGAGGACATACGGCTTTCCGAGTATCTTGATAGGTTCGATTTCGAGCTGTCTTATCTTTATGATATTTATGACGTTTGGAAGACTTCGGAAAGGGTTTAATTTCCGTTGAACTACTTAGACTGTTTCGGGGCATAGATGTTATATTTATAACATCTATGTATTTTTTCTTTTGAGTTTATGAGCTTCCCAGCGTAATTAGTATCCATAGCGACTATTAAGTTGTAACGCCACGGCTTTAATATCAATAAAGAATGCATACTCACCGGTGCGTCCACGTATCATTTGAAGTTCGGCGGCGTCCATGCCGTCATCACCATAGATTAATTGAACAATGGCTCCGGTTGAGTTTCGAACACTTCCATCATGGGCAACTTTAACATCTTCAAGGGCTTTGACAATCCGATGATGACTACTACCGGAGTCGGCTGTTCGTGTTGCTGTATCCATCAGGTTTTCACGAGTTGCATACTGGTGAAAGAAGAGTTCAGCTGGTGTCAGCCCCTGAAGAAAAGAGTGTTTACAGAAACCATACGCTTCGATACTCGCATCATCTTTGGGAAAATACGGAGAACACCGAGTCCCCTGTGTCATCATCGGTTTAATCCGTCTTCCTTGAACAAACTGTTGTCCAACGAATCCGATCATCTGAGCAATGTGAAACTCAGTACCTTTGGCCCCGGACTTGGCCATAATTCGGAAGGCGTTATCCGGAGCCAGGTTTTGTGTCGCGATCCGGTCTCCAGCTCTCTTCGCAATGTCAACATATTCGACAATTTGTTTCTCATAATATTCAGCCTCTACTGGATCAACGGGTCGTGCCCCCAAACTTGCCACTTTGAGTTGAACATCCGCAATCTCTTTCCGAACTAGTTCCTCATGGACCTTTGGATCAATGTTGGGAAGACAGTCTTTCAGACCAACACTGATAGGATTTGACGACAACCACCGATTGATAACCCATGGAAGATCCGTCAAAAAGTCAACAATACGTGAAACTCCATAGGCTGGATCCTTCCACATAACCTGAATAATCGAGTTATGCGATGTGCCAATGTGTTGTCGTGTAATGGCCCCTTGAATTAGAATGCCCTCCCGAATAATGACATCTCCTTTATCATAGTTAAAGGTCGGGGGAAGAAGCGCACTGAAAAGAGCTCGCCCGGACAGAGGATTCACACCATACTTTTCCAAACGCTCGTTAAGAGTCGGAAGAGAGTCTTGCGCCGTAATAAGAGTAAGACAATCGTTAAAGTCATCCCAATCAACCATGGTATCCGGCTGCGTAAGAAGATAAGCTCCCGACAATGTGTCATAAACGGCTCCCATAATCGGACGATTCGTCTGATGATTCATGATACATTGTTTGACGTTCATAATCGTCATCGCCTCCGCTAACGCATCCAACAACTGAGGAGCATGTCCCTGTCCTTCATCTCCATCAAAGTCCGCATTTAACGGTGTCGTGTAACTCAAATGAAGACCATAGGTGAGCTCATCTCCAAGAACAACTTCATATCCCATCATACCATATTTATGCAGAGTCGGCTGACGATTAAACACAAGATAGTCTCCATTCTGAAGCCACCGATCAACCTTATCTCCAATTTGAAGTTGATATGACTTGCGATGTGTCTCATTAACCTGAATTCTCCGACCCTTGAACGTACCCCCTGACGGTGTTATATGTGTAATATAGGAAATCTTCCTCTTTTCATCTCCTCGTAAAAGTTTCGTCATCGCTTCCAGATTATACTGATTGATCGTCACCGGAACGGTCAGATAACTCGACATCACCTTGGGTACTCGTATCTGACCAAACTTGAGACTGGGATCTGGTGATAACACTGACCGTGCCGCATAGTTGACACGCTTACCCATCATCAGAGCTCGAATGACTCCCTCCTTTCCCTGAGTAAGCTGTTTAAATGACTCAAACACTCGATTCTGATGTGGAACATACTTACCGTCAGTATTATCCATCAAGTGCTCAATATGAAAGTAGAGACTCGAAAACAACTCGCTTCTCTTCTTTTCCTCTCTCTCTTTCTTCAAATCCTCATTCAATGCAACAATCTTTATATAAAGATCTGTAATGGGATTAGGCCATAAAACTCCATCTCGAACTTGTGGCGGTCGCGCTATCGGCGGTATCACCGGAAGAGCCCTTAAAATCATCCTCTTCGGATGAGCCCCATAATTAAATCCCATCAGTTTCGCATCCTTCTCACTTATCGAATTTAATATCTTCTCCACTTCATTTATTGGCTTCACCGCCTCTTTCACCTCTCCTCCTTTCACTTTCACTCGATACACGACCTGTTTCGTCTCTTTTATTCTTGCCGGGAGATATTCCGGATTCGGAAAACACTGTATTGTCCCCGGTTCGGGTCCTCTCCGACATGGCAATCCTTCACACTCCTTCTCTAACAGAAGAAGTCGAATACTCGGCTCTGTTACTCTTAATATCCCCTTTTCCTTCATCGCCTCCTCCGACATTAAAAGTCCTCCACATGAGTTACACACACATTTCAATATCTGAATAATCGTCCTCAAATATAATGGATGATATATCGGTTGGGCCAACACAATTCTTCCAAGATGTCCCGGACACTCAATGTTATCCTTCTTACATGTTGAACAAATCAACGAATCATCAACCACTCCCATTCTTGTATCATTAACTGTCCCCATCCCCGACACATTTGACGACGTTATATCAACCATACTTTGCTCGCTCAACTCCTCTTCGCTAAACAGTGTCGTCAACGCATTCGAAATAATAAGTGTAGGTAAACCCTCCTCCGCCTCCTGAGCCCTCGATAATAGCGCCTGTATCTCTCTCCTCGTAATCTTCTTCTCTCCCGCCACATTCGGCGCCGTCTCTACCCTCACCGAACTCGTTGCCGCCGGTTGCGGTGACGCCATTGGTAAGGGTGGCTCTCCCCTCCCTGTCGGATTCATAAAACTTACTGGCGGCTGTTTCACCGCTGTCGGCTTCATAAAACGTCTCCTCCTCGCCAGCGATGTCGTCACTCCTGTCGCTGTTGATGCTCTCGGTTGCGACATTATCCTGTTTAAATATATGCAGTTCAAATCTTCAAAAAGCAAATTTTTTCGATTTCATTTTTTTTCTTCTCTTTTATCTTTTAAGTTTCGATTTTCTCCCCCCCGTCTTGTCCTCCCATTTTAACCTTTTCTATCGTTTTCTTCTCGGGATATATTTTGAAACACGATCTCGGAACAACCTTCCTCATTTAAAAAAAATGTCATTTATATCCCCTCCCGACTTTACCGATGGCAATTGGATCGACCGTGGAACGTACTGGCTTAGTATCTATCCACAATCCGATCCCCACTGGTCTGAACTTAAGAAAAAACACTGTCTTCTCACCTCCTCCGACTTCGGAACAGCCATCGGACATAACCGCTTCACCTCTCCAGACCAACTCGCTGACCATATCGCCGGCATCTCCCCAAAACAGTTCACAGAGGAAAACCTCCGCGTTATGTCTCTTGGAAATAAATTCGAACCCGTCACTCGTTCATGGTACCGTCAAACCTATTCCGCGAATGTCCAAGAAGTCGGTCTCGCCATTCCAAAGTGGGACCCCGAAATCGGATGTTCCATCGACGGTGAAATCCTCCCAAACGGAATGATCGAAATTAAATGTCCCGAATCCATGTATAAACCCATTCTCTCGTATACAAGTGCTCTCTCACTCGGATGGAAAGCCCCTCCTTCCTATTCCGACCATATCTGGAAAACTCATTACGCTCAAATGCAAGGATGTATGGCTATCATGAATAAACAATGGTGTGACTATATTGTCCATGGCCTTAATGATCGTAAAATCTTCGTCCAGCGAATCCCCTTCAATCAAGAATACTGGTCTCAAACTCTCTATCCTGGTATCCGCAAATTTATTGAGGAAAAACTTAAACCTCGTCTTCGTCAGCGAGAAACTCGGTCTCCTCATCTCTCGTCCCCGTCATCTTCTAATTAATCTCTCATATCTCTCCCTTTCTTCAACGACACAGAGATATCTTTTACATCGATCCTTTTCAAATCCAAACACCACTTAAATTTAACTCCAATAGAGAAAAATGGATCGATCAACCCGCAAATTTATCTATAACCAGTTGCTCCCAACAACCCAAGATCTTCTCATTAAACTCTACGGCTCTCGAAAAGGCTTTCTTGACACTCCCAGTATCTCCCCCCTCGAACCCACAATTCTTGCATTTGATGAACTCATGGGTGACGCTCGACGAGTCCGAGACTTAGCCGCTCGAATCGGAATATCAATTCCTCCCGGTCAAGACCCCGACGTCTACTTTTATAACAGTCTGGAACAACTTATCGATATCATCTCAACCTATACAAACACAACCCAACTTCCTCCCCACTATCAACCTCTCATCTCCGGAAATCCTCTCGATCCCAACACTCTTCCCCGTCTTCAAAACCTCTTTAATCTTGATAATAAAACCTATTCCCAAATGCAACACCAATGGACCAGTCCCCTTCTTAATACTCAGCGAGACTATGATAATCGTCTTGATACTCTCATGCGTCTCTCCACTCTCGCTCAAACTCAAGATAAATACTACCTTCTTTAATTTTTTTCACTCCTCCCTTAAAATAGAAAAATAGAAGATAGAAGATAAGACTAATACTAACATTGGCCAAATCTCATGTCAGTATTCGATTCCAGATTAATTATCTTCTATCTTCCAAAACTTCGATAATATGTATATCAACTGGTTTTGGTTGACTGTAGCTGTCCTTTCCACTATTGGAGGTGTCATCTTTGTTAAAGAATATCTTCTTCATCCCTCTCAACCTATCTTCTTACTCTTCTCCTTCCTCAGTGAAGCCATCTTAGTTCTCTCTTACATTCATCTCTTCTCCCAAGGAAATGTCGGCACTCTCTATACTCTCACTAAAATCATATCCATTATCCTTGTCGTTCTTCTAAGTATCGTTCTATTCCATCAACGTCTTAAATGGTATCAAGTCATTGGCATTATTCTCGCCATTCTCTCCATTCTCTTCATCTCAAAAGAATAAAGAATAATAAGATAAAGAAAGAAAAATCGCTCCCTCAAATCTCCTCTCATTATCCGATATCGAATTTTCGTGTGATTCATACACTCGATAACTAATATTGAGAGTAAACGATACACACGATATTGGAATTCTATCAACATATTCATGTTGATAGGACTTGGATTCGTATCAGTGTTGATAGACATTGGAATTCTATCAGTGTTGGTAGAAGGGAGTCGTATCAACACTTATAGATATCCAAAACATATTCATGTTGATAAATATCCAAATATATCAGTGTTAATAGAACTTGGAACTCTATCAACATGAATAGATCCAAAACATATTCATGTCGATAAATATCCAAATATATCAGTGTTAATAGAACTTGGAACTCTATCAACATGAATAGATATCCAAAACATATTCATGTTGATAAATATCCAAAAAATATCAACATGGATAAATATCCAAATATATCAGTGTTGATAGATATCCAAACATATTCATGTTGATAGGACTTGGAATTCTATCAGTGTTGATAGAAATGAGAGTCAATCAGTGTTGATAAAACTTGGAGTTCTATCAGTGTTGATAGACTTGGAATTCTATCAACACTGATAGATATCCAAACATATTCATGTTGATAAATATCCAAATATATCAGTGTTGATATTAATAGACATTGATAAATATCCAAACATATTCATGTTGATAGATATTGGATATATCAGTGTTAATTTTGATAGACATTGGAGACATATCAACACTGATAGATATCCAAATTCTATCAGTGTTGATAGACATTGGGGTTATATCAGTGTTAATGTTGATAGACATTGGAGACATATCAACACTGATAGATATCCAAATTCTATCAGTGTTGATAGACATTGGGGTTATATCAGTGTTAATGTTGATAGACATTGTAGACATATCAACACTGATAGATATCCAAATTCTATCAGTGTTGATAAACATTGGGGTTATATCAGTGTTGATAGACATTGAGGTTATATCAGTGTTGATAAACATTGGGGTTATATCAGTGTTGATAGAAATTTGGAGTTCTATCAATGTTGATAGATATCCAAAACATATTCATGTTGATAAATATCCAAAACATATCAACATGAATAAATATCCAAATATATCAGTGTTGATAAATATCCAAAACATATCAACATGAATAAATATCCAAAACATATCAACATGAATAAATATCCAAATATATCAGTGTTGATAGTACTTGGAATCGTATCAACAATGATAGATATCCAAAAATATTCGTGTTGATAGATATCCAAAACATATCAGTGTTGATAGTACTTGGATATCTATCAATGTTGATAGAAATTGGAGTCATATCAGCGTTGATAAATATCCAACACATATCAAGTTGATAGAAATTGGAGTTGTATCAACTTGATAGATATCCAACACATATCAAGTTGATAGAAATTGGAGTCATATCAGTGTTGATAAATATCCAACACATATC
>Ga0101944_10000863_pt1 | contig 46022 bp, 37 predicted proteins | sample DewCreD2012metaG_FD_75245 | JGI IMG/M metagenome (GOLD analysis project Ga0101944, IMG submission 75245) | Hot spring sediment bacterial and archeal communities from British Columbia, Canada, to study Microbial Dark Matter (Phase II) - Dewar... ... | reverse complement strand
CGGGAGCGAGTTGCCGGCGAGACCACAACCGCCATCGCTGTTTGGTTGCGGCCCTGTCGCGCTGTGGTTTATTTTCTCCGTGTCCTCTGTGCCCTCTGTAATACTAACCCCTGAAATCTTCCCCGCGCGCGAAGATCTTCATGTCGCCACGGTATCGAGTTGCCGGCGAGACCACAACCGCCATCGCTGTTTGGTTGCGGCTATGCCGCGCTGTGGTTTTCCTTCTCCGTGCCCTCCGCCTTCCTCTGTGTCCTCCCCACCCCCAGTCACACCGTTCCCCAAATCTTTTTCCCTTTCCTTTTCAATCACTTGCCAATACGATCCTCCTTCTACTCTTGCATGGGTCTTGTATGTTGAAAGTGAAAGGTGCGGCTTGACGCCCTCGTGGGGGCCCGCACTGCGGACGGCGCAAGTCCTAGGCAACAGCGCCGACGCCCACAGCCACTGCCCTCACCGGATGGGGGTGAGCTCCGGTCCCTGAAGCCGGCCGCCGGGGGTGAGCAGGCGGGAGGAGGCCTCCCAAATTAAACAAAACAAAGAGGCAACCGAAACCAATAACCAGCCCAACAAGGAGCCAAAAAGCAGCAAGAATAGCCCAAGAAAATCAGCCAACCAGCAATCACAACCAAGAATCCCCACCAAACCGCAGGGGTGGAACTCACCAATACCCCAGCTCTGCCCGCCAGTACCGTAAGTCTCTTGTTGTGGGGCAGGCCTCCAGGCCTGCGGCCGGCATTCCTGTCGGTCTTGGCGCCCCTCGCCCACCGCCCTCTTTCATCCGTCTTTGCGTGCCCCTGCTCGTAAGCTTCGCTCGTGGTGAGCTCTTCTCCCTACGCTCCATGCGCTTTGCGCTCCTCCCAGAGCGCGCGCCGCGCGGCAGGCGGGCATTGTACAATCTCTTCGCGTACCCAGTGCGTTCTGAGCCAATTCCCGGTTCGGCCGCATTGATCCGCGAGGACCTCATGGTCACCGAGCGTCCCCCACGGGGCCGGCTCCGGCTGTCGGAATTCCACCGCAGCGACCAGATGCTGGACCTGCCCCTGCCCTCCGCCGAATCCTGCCGCACCCTGGCCGCCGCCATTGAGGCTGCCCTCTCGGCCGGCGACCGTCAGGCTGTTGGCGAGGCCTGCCGCGCCTTCTTGGACGAGTTATCCCGCTTCTATAAAGTCACCGCCCCTCCCATCACCGTGCTGGAAGCCCGCCCCCTGCGCCACTACGAGGGGGTCGGATCCATGGAGCTCTTCGGCGACTATCACCCGCAAACCAAGACCATCCGCGTCTGGATGCGCACCGCCGTGCGCCAGAAAGTCACATCCTTCGGAACCTTCCTCAGCACCCTTTGCCACGAGTTCTGCCATCACCTCGATTACGAAATGCTCCGCTTCCGCGACTCCTACCACACCCGCGGCTTCTACGAACGCGTCGCCGCTCTCTATCATCACGCCCGCGGGACACCGCGCAAGCGTCTGGTCTGGGCCCCCTTGGGCCCCGGCCAATGGCGCATCGACTGGCGCTCCACCCGCCTTGCCCCCTGACTTAATCGTTTTCCATTGAGACCCCGGCCCAGAGTATACTGGCGGAAAATACAAGTTTCGCTCTCAGGAGTTAAGGAGAAAGAGCCAGTCATGATCCGCAAGGCCCTCGGCGTTTCCAGACGAACCTTCATCACCAAGACCACCCCGGCCACGGCGGCCATCGCTGCCGGGAGCCTGGTCACCTTTGCCGATCTGGAAGCCGTCACCGGGCAGATGAACACCAATTCGAAACCTTCCGCGCTGAGGATCACCGACCTGAGGGCGGTGATCGCCTCACCGCCTTATGAGTCCGACTACCGTTGCTTGATCCGCATCGACACCAACCAGGGCATCTCGGGCTATGGCGATGTCCGCGGGCGCGCCAGTAAGACATATGCGCTGATGCTCAAGAGCCGCATCCTGGGAATGAACCCTTGCAACGTCACCGAGATCTTTTACAAGATCAAGCAGCACGGCAGCCACGGCGTCATGGGAGGCGGCGTTTCGGCGGTCGAGATGGCCTGCTGGGATCTGGCAGGCAAAGCCTGGGGCGTTCCTGTCTGGCAAATGCTGGGCGGAAAATTCCGGGATCGAATCCTGCTTTACGCCGACACCGAATCTTCCCCGAACCCGGAAGTGATGGCCAAGCGCCTTCAGGAGCGCATCGCCCAGGGCTTCAAATTCCTGAAGATGGACCTGAGCATCCCCCAGATTGCGGGCGCGGACAACGTCGTCCGACCCGCCCCTATGACCACTCCCGGACGCGGCATCGGAACCGGGCCCATGGGCGCCATGCGGCCCCGCACCCCCCACCAGTTCACCGGGGGACACGTCACCGAAAGAGGCTTGCGCAGGATCGAGGACTACTGCACTGCGGTCCGCGAGCGTGTCGGCTGGAACATCCCCATCGCCACCGATCACTACGGCAGCTTCAACGTCGAGAACATCATTAAGTTCGCCCAGACCGTCGACAAGTTCAACTTCGCCTGGCTCGAAGACACCGTGCCCTGGCAATTCGCCGACGACCTGGTCCGCATCAAGAACTCCTGCAAGACCCCCATCCTCACCGGCGAAGACATCTACCTTGCGGAAGGCTTCAAGGAGCTGTTTGAGAAGCGCGCCATCTCGATCGCCCACCCCGACCCCGCCGAATGCGGCGGCATCCTCGAAGCCAAGAAGATCGCCGACCGCGCCGCCGAATACGGCATCGCCACCGCCTTCCATAATCACAACAACCCAACCACCCTGTTCGCCTCACTTCACGCCGCCGCAGCCGCCGAGCAGTTCATGGTGCTCGAATACCACAACGCCGACCATACCGATGAGTTCTTCTCCGTGGTCACTGGCGTCCCCAAGCCCATCATCCGCGACGGGTTCGTCACCGTCCCGGACGCTCCCGGCCTCGGCTTCGACTACGATCTGGAGGCCCTCAAGCGCTGGGTCAAGGAACCGGGATTCTTCGAACCAACCACCCAGTGGGATAATGAACGCTCCTTCGACGGACAGTTCCTGTAACCTGGCTGGGTCGAGCTGTGAGTCCTTATATGACACGCGCAACGCTGATTGAAAAGATCTCCGGAGTCTTCGCTCCGATTTCCACTCCCTTCTCCGCCGATGAGGAGGTCGACTACGAAGCCCTCGTCTTCAATCTGAAGCGCTACGCTCAGACGCCTCTGGCTGGCTACCTCGCCCTCGGCTCCAATGGCGAGAACCGCAGTCTGGATGAAAGCGAAAAGCTACGGGTCCTGGAGACAATCCTCGCTCATAAGGCCGCCTCTCAGGTGGTCATGGCCTGCGCCACCTACGACGCGCAGCGCCATACCGACATGTTTCTCAAGCGCGCCGCCGAGGCGGGCGCCGATTTCGGCCTGGTTCTCTCGCCGGGCTACTTCCGCAAACAGATGACCGACGAGGTCCTCTACCGGTACTTCACCGGCGTCGCCGAGGCCGCCCGCATCCCCATCCTCCTTTACAACGCGCCGGGCTTCTGCGGCGTCACCCTCTCGCCGGATTTGGTGGGGCGGCTCAGCGAACACCCCAACATCGTGGGCATGAAGGACAGCGCCTCGAGCGGCATCGAAGCGTTTCTGAAGTTCGAAAGCAACGGCTTCCACGTGCTGGCCGGCTCCGCCAACTTTCTGTTCCCCGCTATGCTCGGCGGCTCGCGCGGTGGCACCGTCTCGCTGGCCAACTCGTTTCCGGAGCTGGCCGTCGAACTCTGGCATTGCGGCGAACGGCGGGATGAGCAACGCGGCTGGCCCCTCCAGGAGCGCGTCACCCGCATCAACCAGCAAATCTCGGGCCGCTACGGCGTCTCCGGCGTCAAAGCCGCCATGGATCTGGCCGGCTACCGCGGCGGATACCCGCGCCGCCCGCTGCTGCCGCTCACCGCGCAGCAGCGCGACGAGTTGCACGCCGCTCTCCGCAATGAAGGCCTGATCCCCTGACCGGGCCGCGGCCGCCCGCATGCTAGGATGCAGCTATGGGGGACCGCAGCCCCCGGCTTGGCCCGTGGACCCGGCGCCGCCTGCTGGCCTTCCTCGCAGGAGCCGGCCTCGCCGCAGCGGATCAGGCCGGTATCGTCTATCCGCCCGAGGTGGAGGAATACCTGGACCCTGCCACCGAGCTGCCGGTCGTGCGCCTGACCAGCCCCCAGGTTTCCAGCTACCTTCCCGTTTCCGGCTCCTCGCCGCTCGGCCGCAACAACGATTTCCTGATCTACTGCTCCGACCGCAGCGGCGCCTGGCAATGCTACCGTCTGGACTTAAAGACCGCCGAGTCCCGCGCCCTGACTGCCGTGCCGGAGCTGGACCGCGAGGCGGTCTGTCTGGCCTATGACGAGCGCAGCATCTGCTACTTCGGCGGCGGGTTTCTGCGTCAAACCTTCCTGTCCGGCCTCCGCACGAGGATTCTCTATCAAGTCCCGGAAGGCTGGCGCCGCTCCAAGGGCCTCTCCCTCGCCGTCGACGGACTGCACGCCGCCTTCGTGGAAACCCAGCACGATGCGTCGCGCCTGAGGCTGGTCACTCTGGCCCGGGCTTCGGCCGCCACCGTCGCCGAGTCCCGCCTCCCTATCACTGCTGCCGCCATCCGCCCCCGGCGGGCCGGCATTCTCTACCGCCGCGCCGAGGATGAGCTTTGGCTGGTGAACTACGACGGCTCCCAGAACCGGCGGCTCAAAATCGCCCCAGGCAGGATCGGCCCCGTTCAATGGTCCAGCGACGGACGCAGCTTCTACTATCTACGCATCCCGGACAGCCCGCGCGCACTCCATGAAATCCGCGAGCACATCCCCGACTCCAACACCGACCAGCTCATCGCCCCCACCAGCCAGTTCGTCAGCTTCAGCGCCAACCGCGACGGGTCGGTGTTCGCCGGCGCCAGCGGCAGCAAAGCATCGCCCTACCTGCTGGTGCTGTTGCGCGCCACGCGCCGCGAGCTCACCCTGTGCGAGCACCGCTCCTCGCAGCCCGAGTCCGTTTCCCCCGTGTTCTCGCACAACAGCCAGCGCATCTATTTCGTCAGCGACCGCCACGGCAAGCCGGCCATTTACATGATGCGGGTTGACAGATTCATCGAAAAGACCGAAACTTGAGCCGGAGATGCGAACCCTCGGAGCCGCGCTGCTGTTGTTGGTCCTCCCAGGCTGGTTGCAGTCCGCCACACGCCTGCTGGTGACCGTCGTGGATCAGCGCTCCGGCAAGCCGGTCGCCGGCCTCAAGGCGGAAGACTTCACCGTGCGCGAGGACTCCGGCGAACGTCGCGTCGAGGCCGCCGAACCCTACGCGGGCCCCATGGATGTCATGCTCCTGCTCGACACCAGCCTGCTCGGAGCTCCGGTGCAGTCCGTGGCTGAGAGCCTGATCGGACAGCTCCGTCCCCAGGAGGAGATGGCCGTCGTGGCTTACCATTCGGCCGCCGACCTGATCCAGGATTTCACTGCGAGCCGGGAATTGCTGTTGCGGGCCGTCTCTTCGGTGAAGTTCGGCAATCCGCCCCGGATGCTCGACGCGCTCTACGCCGCCCTTAACGGCGGCTTCCGCGCCAGCACCGTCCGCCGGGTGATCCTGCTGGTGACCGCCGGAGTGGAAGGGCCCAGCCGCATCAGCGAGCGCGAGGTCGTCCGGCTGGCCCGCCGCAACGGCGTTTCCATTTATCCGATTTATGCCATGGGGCGGGAAAGAAGCATGCTGGAGCGCCTCGCTCGCGAAACCGGCGGCGCTTCCTTTAACCTCAGCCAGAAATCCCAAAGCGCTCCCGCCGCCCTGGTCTTCGAAGTGGTCCGGTCCGCCTACCTCCTCACCGTCAGTGGCAATCTGGCCCTCGGCGAGCGCTTCCAGGTGCAAGTAAAAAGGCCGGAGAGATTGTTCATCTCCGGCCTCCCTTTGGATTGATCGGCGCCGTGCTCCGGCGCGGCTTCCGCCCTGACTAATTGCGCGCCACGGCCACCTTCGGCGTCGCCAAATAGCCCACGATCTGGTCCTTGCGCACCTCGTTCACCACCAGCTCGTACGGCTGCCGCGCGCCCGCTACGTAGAATTGCACCGGCTCGTTGACGTTCTTGTCCTTCTTCTCCACCTTCTTGTCGTCGGCAATCAACTCGATCGTGTACTTGTTCTTCTTGACGTCGGTCTTGGTGAGCTTCACCATCACATTGCCAACCTTCTGGTGCGTCTTGGTCTTGGTCAGGTTGAACTCGTAGTAGTTGCGGTCGCCCAGCGCCCTCAGAGCCGCCAGCTCCTTGCTGTTGGTGGCGATCAGCCCGCTCTGCACGCCCAGATCCCCACGCACGCTCTTCAGCTCAGCAATGGTCTTCTCCAGCTCCGACTTGGTGGCGGCCACCTCTCCGCGCACGTTCCCAACGTCGCTGGCCACATCGGCGATTTTGGTATTGGCCGCCGCGGCTACCTCTTTGACCTCGCTGATCTGCGTGCTCACCTGGGCCTGCTGCCGGAGCTGCTCTTCCTTAAGCTGCCGGGCGATTTCATCGGCGTGTCGCAGCGCATCTTTCTTCGCCTGGCCGGCAACGCTGGCTGCCTGGGCTCGCGCCGCTTCCAGCTCGGCGCGCAGCTCATCCAGCCGCTGCCGGCTGGAAGCCGAACTCAGCGTGTGCGTCTCGCGAACTTTGGCCACTTCGGCGAGCAAGGTCTCACGCATGAGAGCCGTCTCGCGTTTCAAATTGTCCAGCCACACAAACAGCGCCACATTGGCCACAACCAGCGCAATCACGAGCCCGAACAGAACCGGGATATGAAAGCTGCCCCGCGAAGCGGAGGGGGAGGGGGAAGGGATCGTTTCGTTCATAGGTCTATTCCTCAACCGCTATGAGTGCAATCCGAATTCCAATCCTCCGGTCTGACCTAACAAGTTGATTTACAGAGGGATAGATGGTTCCCGCCAGAACGCACCCCGTGTAAAAACCTCCCGCTCCCGCAATTTCTATCGGGCCGCAGCCACCTTTGGCGTGGCCAGATAGCCCGTGATGACGTCCTTGCCCACCTGGTTCACGACAATCTCGTAGGGGATCCGCGCGCGCGCGGTGTAGAATTGCACCGGTTCGTTAACGGTCTTGTCCTTCTTCTCCACCTGCTTGTCGTCGGCGACGATCAGGATGGTGTAACGGTTCCGCTTCTCATCCGTCCGGGTCAACCGGATGGAAACATCTCCCACGCGCTGCCATTGCTGTCTCTTGGTCAAGGTGAAGTCATAATAGTTGCGGTCGCCCAGCATTCTCAGCGCCGCCAGCTCCTTGGCGTTGGTGGCGATCAGCCCGCTCTGCACGCCCAAGTCCCCCCGCACGCTTTTCAACTCAGAAATGGTCTTCTCCAATTCAGACTTGGTGGAAGCCACTTCCGTGCGCACGGCGCTGACGTCTTTGGCCACTTCTTCAATCTTGCCCGTTGTCGTCCCGGCGGCCTCGCGGACCTGGCTCAGCTCGCTCGCCAGGCGCTGCTGTACCCTCTGCTGTTCCTCTTGCAAGCGCCGCGCTAGTTCCTCGGCGTGGCGGACCGCCTCCTCGCGCGCCTGCCCCACGGCCGACTGAGCGTTGCGCCGGGCCTCGGCCAGCTCCGCCCGAAGCGCCTCCAGGTTCCGTTGGTTAGCGGACCCGAGCAGGGCGGAGGCCTCCCGAACCTTCGCCACTTCCGCTTGGACGCTCTCCTGCAAGGCCGCCAGATCACGGTTCATCGCGTCGACTTGTAGAAACAGGTACACGGAAACGGCCGCCAACGCTACGACGATCCCATATAAAACGGCGATGCCCAGGCCGCCGCTCGGACGCCCGGCCGCCGGTGGAGGCGTGATTGGAGTGCTCACAGTCTCTTCCCTCTGCCCACCTAGTCTATCACCGGCCGGCTTCGCTCAACGGGAGAACCACCAGACCGCCGCGCCCGCCGCGTACATCATTCCGAAGGACCCTGCCAGCCGCAGCGCGAACTCCTTTTGGCCCGCGGAGCCTGCGATGCCGGTCTTGACCAGCGCGTTGGCCCCCAAGGCCACCAGCACACAGGCGGCGGCGAAGGGCGGCGAGGCCGTGCCCGCCGCGACCACGTCCGCCATCGAGAGCGCCACCGCATCGACATCCACCGACCCCGCCAGCCCGCTCGCCCAGTAAAGCCCGCTGCCCCCGTACTGCGCCGCCGCCGCGCGCGTCACCAGCAGCACCGCCGCAAACAGCGCACCGAATTGCAACGCCGGCCAGAGGCGAAACGGGTTGCGGAGGCCGAGTGTGACGCCGGGTTGAGCCGGCTCCGCCGTACGCCCCAACAGCAAGGCCGCCAGTAGCCCTGCGCCGGTCATGGCGGCCAGCGGGAACGCCGACGCAGCGGCCAGAACCGGGTTGACCACCGCTAGAATCAACAGCACCCGCGGAAACTGAATGGCGTTGGCTAAAATGGCCGCCTGAACGTAGTAGCGGCGGTTTTGCGGCTCTTCGGAGCTGCTGGCGGCAAACGACAGGGTGGCGGCCGTGGTGGATGCCAACCCTCCCAGCAACCCCATCAGCCGGAGTCCCCGGCGCGCCCCCAGAAACTTCGTCAGGAAATAGCCGCAGTAGGAAACCGCCGACACCAGGATCACCAGACCCCAGATCTTCTTGGGCGCCAGAAAGCCGTAAGGCCCGTACTCCCCGCCCGGCAAAATCGGATAGACGACAAACACCACGGCCAAGAACCGCAGCGTGTCGTCGAACTCCTTCTCCGTGATGGTCTCGCGCACCAGCCGGTGCAGCGCGCGCTTGGCCTCCAGAAAGATCACCACCACCACGGCCGTCCCCACAGCCAGGGTGCGCAGCCGGTCCTCGCCTTGCACCGCCGCCAGGTAGCCGAGGCAGTAGGCCGCCAGGGCGGCCATTTCCGTCGTGATCCCGGTCCGGTGAGCCGTGTGGTGATAGAACACGCCCAGCAGGGCGGTCACCGAAAGCAGCGTGCCTAACGTCAGCCAGGGATTCTGGAGCAGCCCCGCAATGCCTCCGACGAGCGCGATCAGGACAAAGTCGCGGACCCCCGGATGCCCTTCCCCTTGCGTCGCCTCGCGCTGCGCGCCGATCAAGAAACCGATCAGCAGCGCCTCAGCGAGCCCGACGACTTCGGGTGGCAAACCGGCCGGCATAATGTCCTCAGCGGATCTCCGATCCCGCCGCCGGCCTCAGAATCGCGTTGCTGATGCTGGAGACGATCTCCGCGTCCGCGTAACCCGGCTGCACGCGCAGCTTCTGCCATTCGGGGTCGGCCCCGAAGGCCTGCCACGCCTTCTCGCGCGCCGCCATGCTCTCATAAGCCGCCATGTAGGTGAGCTGCGGCAGACGCGCGCCCGCCAGCGCCTCCCCGAAAAACACCGGCTGGATGCCGCAGCGCCGGAAGATGGCAATCTCGCCGTCGCCGAACATTTTGATTTTGCGGCGCAGAGTGAGCTCGTTGTCGGATTCGTACACCCTCAGCTCGAAGACCCGGCTGCCCCGCCCCTCCGGCGGCGCGCCCGGTTCGATGGCCGGCATCGAAGGAAAGCAGCGGAACAGCGTGCTCTCGGCACGGATATAGGCCAGATCCGGCCCCGAGCAGAACTCCTCGAGCGCCTTTTGGTATTCCGCATCCCCCTCCAGCTTCTCCAGCGAGGCCTGCATCGCGCCCAGCGACGGATACCCGGACAATACCAGCAAGAAAGGCGAATCCGGCGCAATCGAGGCGCTGAACACGCCGATAGGGCCGATTCCGGCGCGCTTGGCCGCCGGAACGTAGCTCTTAGCGATGAAGTCGCCGGTGCGGCGCACCATGTTCGTGCGGGAGTTCCGCATCAGGTAACGGCGGAGTTCAAAAAAGCCTCTGCTCTGGGCGCTCTGGGCGGAACTCAATGCGGCGGCTGCGCCGGCCGCGGCGGTAAAGACTTGTCTGCGGGTCATAGACTCTGACTCTACAACAACCCGCAGCCCCGGTGGCGCCCCGCAGCCTCTCCGCCCGCGGCTCCCAAAACCGCGGCGCTCAAGCCGCCGCCAGCCCGCCAAAACGCCGGTCCCGCGACTGGAACTCCTCAATCGCCGCCGCCAGATCCTCTTCTCCAAAATCCGGCCATAGCTTGTCGAGGAACAGCAGCTCGGCGTAGGCGCACTCCCAAAGCAGGAAATCGCTCAGCCGCTGTTCGCCGCTGGTCCGGATCAAAAGGTCGACGTCCGGCGCCGGCCCCGGAGCGTGATGCACCTCCGCCAGCAGCTCGGCGAAGCGCTGGTGCGAAGGAGGCTCGGGACAGGCGCCCAGCCGCGCCGCCGCCCGCAGGATCGCATCGCGCGAGGAGTAGTCCACCGCCACGCGCAGGTGCAGGCGGCTGCCTCCGGCCGTGGCCGCCTCGGTCCTCTCGATCGCCTCGACGAGCGAATCCGGCAGCCGGTCCCTGCGGCCGATCACATGCACCCGGACTCCGTTCTCCACGCAGCGGGGCGTTTCCGTCCGCAAGTGCTCCTCGAACAGGCTCATCAGCGCCGAGGTCTCCTCGGCCGGCCTGCGCCAATTATCCGAAGAGAAGGCATACAAGGTGAGGGTCCCCACACCCAGTTTGGCCGCGGCCTCGATCGTACGCCGCGCAGCTTCGCCTCCAGCCTTGTGGCCCGCCAGCCGCGGCAAGCCGCGCGCCGCCGCCCAGCGGCCGTTGCCGTCCATGATGATGGCGATGTGCAACCGGCTGCCTTCACCGGATGAAGTTCCTATTCTCATAAAGTGTCCATTTCCTTGCGATCCGCTACGCCAGAACGGGTTCCCCCTTACTTTTCCCGGGCCGCCCGGATCAAAGCTTCCATGTGCGCCAAGTATTTCTCCAGCGCCCGGCGCCCCGGCGCGGTCAGACGGTATTCGGTGCGCGGCGTGCGGCCGTCAAAGGACTTGACGCAGGCGATGTAGCCGGCATCCTCCAGTTTGCGTGCGTGCACGCTCAAATTGCCGTCGGTGGTCCCCAACAGGCGCCGCAGCTCGCTGAAGCTGAGCGAATCGTTCACCGCCAGGGCGCTGACGATCCCCAGCCTCAATCTCTCGTGGATCAAGCGGTCCAGGTCCTGCGCGCGTCCCGCCGGCGCCACCGCCGCCCGGACCGGCCGCTCCTTGCGCAGAAGGCTTTGCCTAGCCACCGTACCTCCTTGCGATCACGATGCCGAACACGGTATGCAAGCCGCCGAAGCCGGCCGCCAGCAGCCAGTTGCCCCAGCCGGGCGGCCCCAGCAGCGCCGCGGTCCCGAGGGCCATGAAACAAAATCCCATCGCCGGGACCACCCGCACCGAAAAGGTTCCCGCCGCCACCACGCCCACGCCGTAAAGCATGAGCCACAGGCCCGGCAGCGGCCCCATCACGCCGGCGCGGTACAGAACCAGCGTCAGCAGCGCGGCGGCCGCCATCGGCGGCGCCAGCCCTAGGGCAAATTTGCGTCCCGGGCGCGAAAACAGCGGCATCCGGACGCTCCGGGCCTTGCGCGCCATGGCGAACAGGCCGATGAAAAGCGCTGCCACGCCTTCCCCCACCCACACCGCCAGCCAGCCGTCCGCCGTGGTCTGGTGCGCGGCTATAAGCGCCGCAAATAGCGCCGTGGCCCCCATGGCGATGCCGCCGAATCCAGGCACAGCGGTGAACGAAGAGGCGCCCTCCATGGTCTCGCGGATGTAGCGCAGGTGGTCCAGGGCGTGAGCCTGGATGGCCGCGGGCTCCGGCGGGTTTTCGCGGATGGGCTTGACCGAACCCATAAGCGCATTGTATCCGCAGGTCCAAGGTTCTGTCAAGTACTTTGTGATGCAAAGATGCCGGGCCCCCACGCCGCCCATCCGCGGCGCGGATCCGCCCCGCTCCGCGGCGCCCGCCGGACCTGTATACTTTCGTTAACAGTATAGTACTAACTTAGGAGCTACTAGTATTCCTCAATAAAAGCCCATCACTTAGTCCAAAACTTGCCCTAAAATTAGTAGTGCATGGTGCGCCAACCACAGACCAAGCCCGCCAGACGGCGCGGCCACGCCGTTGTGGAACTGTCGTTCCTTATGCCCTGGATCTATTTTCTCTTTGTCGGGGCGCTGGACTTTGGTTTCTACAGCTACGCGCTAATCAGCGTTGAGAACGCTGCGCGGATTGCGGCTCTGAGCGGCGGCAGCAGCGTCACCGTCTCCGCCAGCCAGACCGACGCTTGCTACCACGTGCAGCGCGAGCTGGCGAAGATGCCGAATGCGTCCTTGTTCCCGTTCGGTTGCGATGCGGCGCCGCTGGTGGTCACGGCGACTCCCTATACGGATTCCGAAGGAATGCCGGCGACTCGAATTAAAGTGGACTACGACACGGTCACATTGATCCCGATTCCAGGGCTCGTACCAGGCAAGGTGACGATCAGCCGGACGGTGCACATCAGGGTTTACGGGGACTGAGTATGCTTCGGGCCACAAGAAGGAGAGCGGGGAACTCGTTGATCGAGTTCACGCTTGTGGGGATTCCGACGATCTTTCTGCTGATTTCGATCTTTGAGATGTCGCGGGGGATGTGGATGTACCACACGCTGGCAAGCGCTGTGCGCGAAGGGACTCGCTATGCGATTGCGCACGGAAACAGCTGTAATATCTACCCGAACAGTTGCACTTCAAGGATCGCCGATGTCGCGGCCCGGATACGCAGCTACGCTGTCGGCATTCCGCCCGATCAAATTGAAAACGTGCAGTTCAGCACCGCCACGCGAACCATCACCTGCGCCACACTGGCCAACTGCCTCAGCTATTCGGGAACCGGAGCGGTGTATTGGCCGGGAGGGACGCCGGGCGCCGCCATTGACGTCGGTGGCAACCGGCTAGCGGCGGTGGAGATCTCTGCACAGTACCGGTTCCGATCAATGATCGCCATGTTTTGGCCGGGCGCACCTGCCGTCCATTTCGGCACCTTCGTGCTGCCGGCCAGTTCGAGGGAACTCATTCAGTACTGACGCATAGGTGGGTTATGAAGACTCGTCAGGCGCACGGGCGAAGGGGACAGGTTCTGATCATGGTTACCCTGGCCCTGTTTACGCTTCTCGGCATGGTGGGGCTGGTCGTCGACCTGGGCTGGTCATACTACCGGAAGAAGGCAGCGCAAGCGGCCGCGGACGCTGCCGCTTTAGCTGCGGTGCGGAAGGCCCTGGTGTCCGGGACGGGAGCCACCAGCATCCAGTGCGGCGGTTCCGTGGCCTGTGCCCCGTCGCCAGTGCCCTGCCCCGCGGCGGGCAATCTGGCCAGTGCGTGCCTTTACGCTGCGCAAAACGGTTTCACCAACAGCGGCCGTCAAACTGTGACCGTTCAGGCCAGTGACCGCTTCACTTCCCCCACGGTTCTTGGTTGCAGTCCCGTGGTCCGCCATCCGCCGACAGCGCCCTGTGTCGATACTTACTACTGGGTGACTGTCCGGATTTCTGAGAGGATTCCGCAGCTGTTCTCGGCGATTCTGGGAAACCGGGAAGGTGGTGTGAGCGCCCGGGCTACAGCCGCCGTCGGACCCGGCCTGTTTGGGGGACAGCTACGGCTGCTGAACCGCGAGAATGATCCCTGGCTTCTGGGGAAGCCTGGAAACAATCTCATCAATGGCGGCGGGCCTACCCTGAGGATTCCCGGCGGAATCGTCCTCTCCTCTGCGGCTAGTGGCGATGGGGATGCCGGAGCAGCGTACCTGACAGGCAACTCCACCGTCGAATCGCCCTTCACGATCATCAGATCCGGTGGCAAAGTAAACACGATCGGCACTGCACGATGGGTGGCGGCTCCAACCCAAACTGTGGACAGCGGACAGTTTAGAGATCCGTTTTCAGATCGCGGCAGCCAGCCGCCGATCCTCAACCGTACGTTACCGCTAATTCCGGTGCCCGGCGGGGTGTTGAATAGTACAGTCTGCCCAGGAGGCGTTTGCCGCTCGGGCGTTTACTACGCCTACGGGGTCGACCCGGCTTGCGGCAGCGCCTGCGGGAACACAGCCACGGGGGAGCAGCTTGTGGTGAGCGGCAACCTCTCGTTTGAAGACGGCGCATTCGGACAGTTCATCGTATTTGGCGGCCTGAAAATCGGGCAGTCTGCGGTGAATTTCGGACCTGGGCAATATGTGTTTGGGGGAACGAAATCGCCCAGCACGCTCACTCTGGACGTCGACAACAAGGCTTTGATTACGGGCGGCAACGGCACGGATGCCGGGCGAATCTTCATCTTCACGGATTCCAATTACCCTGGTCTGTCAACCTACGTCAGTCAAATTGAACGGAGGACTTGGCCTGGTCCCAGCCAGTCCTTGACGTTCGCCAAGACTTCGATCAAGACCGGTAACAACTCCGGCTCCTCGATCACCCTCTACGGTCTTAACCGGACGAGCCCGAACCTTCCGTCCGAACTGTTGCCTTTTGCTCCGGTGCTCACGTGGCAGGACCAAAGAAATTCGTACGTCCGGTACAACTCAGACGGAACAGTGGCGCAATGCCCCGATCTAGCGAACCCTTGCCTGAACACAAGCTATCCGGGCTTGTCCAGTGACAGCCCGCAGATGGAACTGTGGGCCACGCCCTACACCAACATGAAGGGAGTGATCTACCAGCCACGAGGCGCTTGGGCGATTGTCCAGGCTAGCGGAATCATCGAGGCCCCGATCCAGTTGGTCACCGGGGCCATGAAGTTCCAAGGCAACGGCACTCTGACCATGGCTGGCATTAACGACCCGATCGTCGTTTACGGAGCTGCCCTGGTAGAATAGGCAAGCAGCCCTACCTGACCCAGTCGGTCTCGGGATCCCTTGCGCGGGGAACTCTTGAATCGCATCTGACGGACTGTGGTGTCTACTTCCTGATATAGTCACAAGTGAGGTTATTCTCCACATGACTGTGACTCCAGACGAGATCCCTATGCTCTGGCCCTGCGGACCGCTGGCTGCCGCCCAGCGCCGGCAGTCCGAAGGTTTTACGCCGGAGATGAAGACCACGTTCGATCGCTGGCATCAGCCTCAGGCGCTCGATCTTCTGCAATCCTCTCCCATTACTTGTCTTGTTCTACCCTGGGCCGCCGGTCTTGCCGAAGACAAACATCAGTGGCAATCCTCAACCGCTCTGGTTCAGGCCGCCCTGAAGCGCGGCTTGAAGGTGGTCGGCTGCGTCGCCGAGAAGGCCGACGCCGCCCGGGCCATCGCCGCCGCCCGCGCCGCGGGGCTGACCGCCGCCGCCGCCCATGGTTTTAGCGGCAGCGCAGAGATCCCGGTGCTGCCCTGGGCTGAGCGGAGTCATCTGCCTTGGGACTCCAAAGCCCCCGTGCTCATCGCCACCGGCAACGCCTGGCCTGGCGTTCAGGCCCAGCAGGGAGGCGCCTCCGAAGCCGGGCCCACCGGGAAGCCCTGGGTGGAGTCCAACGCCTGGTTTGTGGAGCTGGCGCGGCTACGCACCCCTGCCGCGGTGTGGCTGATGTTCGATCCGCCGGCGGGAACGGTGCTGCGGCAACAGAGCTACGTCGTCGCGGTCATGGACACAGAGGCCAAGGGCGGCCGCTGGGTCCTTTCCTTCGACGACAACCTGCGGCGGGGCCTGGTTGAGGGAAACGCCGCCGCGGCCCAGACGGCAGGCGCCGTCTGGGACACCCTGAGGTTTTTCGCCAAGCACAGGGATTGGGGCTCAATGCAGTCGCTGGCCCTGGTGGGGGTCCTGTCGGATTACAGCGAAACCAACTTCGAACTGGCCGGCGAAGTCTTAAAGCTCACTGCTCGCCGCGGCCTGCTGACCCGTCCGGTGTGGGCTTCGCAGGCGGCGCAGCGCGGTTTCGCGAGCCTCAAGGCCGTTGTCTGCTATGACGAAGAGCTTCCCCCGCCCGCTTTGCGCAAACGGATCCTGGACTTCGTCGCGCAAGGCAACCTGCTGATCGCAGGACCGAAGTGGGGCCAGCTTGGAAAGCCGTCCCCCTCCCAGCAGCATCCGCGCTACAACATCCAGCTCTATGGCAAAGGCCGCGCTGCGATCGCCAAGGAGAACGTTGTGGACCCGTATGAAGCCGCCATTGACATCCACGGCCTGTTCAGCCGGGCCAATGACCTGGTCCGGTTGTTTAACACCGCCACCAGCGGCGGCCTGTTCTACGCGGGAACTCCGGACGGAAAGCGGGCGCTGCTGCAACTGGTGAATTACACCGCGGGAGGCGGACGTGGCAACGCCGCCGCCGGCACGCCCAACGTCGCCGTCTGGGTGAAGCGCAACTATCGCGCCGCCCGCATCTGGACCATGGAGGCGGCTGAGCCAGAGCCGCTGACGGCGGTGGCAGCCGATTCAGGTTACGAATATCACATCGCGTCGCTGCCGCCTTACGCTGCGATAGAATTTGAGGCATAAGAGGGGAGAGGACCTAGACATGAACCAGCCAATCAAGCGCAGAGAATTCCTCACTGGATTGACCGCCGCAGGCGCATCTCTGGCCCTGCCCGCCCCCAGCCGCGGATCGCTGCCCACGGCGCCGGTAGCCGTGGCCAAGTGCAATACCTACGGCCGCGAGATGGTCGCCACGCTGGAGCGGATGTTCGACCAGATCGGCGGTCTGGGCCGGTTGGTCAAAAACAAGACCGTGGCGCTCAAAATCAACATGACCGGCGACACCTGGCAGCGCCTGGGATTTCATCCCGCCGGAGCGACCCATTTCACCCATCCGGCCACCCTCGGCGCCACCGTGCATTTGCTGGGCAAGGCCGGCGCGCGCCGGATCCGGATCCTGGAAGGCCCCATCGCCTGGGGCGAATCGCTCGAAGAGGCGATGTACAACACCGGCTGGGACGTCAGCACCTTCACCAACGCCGCGCCGAAAGTGGAATACGTCAACACCAATCTCCCCTACCCCGGCAAGAAGCCGTACATCCGGGTGGAGGTTCCCAAGGGCGGCCTGCTGTTCCCGGCCTATTTGCTGAATACTGCCTACGAGGAATGCGACGTCTTCGTGACGCTCACCAAGGTCAAAGAACACGCCACGGCGGGCATCACTCTCAGCATGAAGAACAGCTTCGGCATCACGCCCTGCACCATCTACGGCGACCGGGCGGGCGAGGATGAGCCGTACCCTGTCCCCTACGGAGGCCGCGGCAGCATTATCCACTACGGCAGCCGGCAGCCCACCAAGATCGCTCCGCCCGAACTCGATCCCAATAGCCCCCGTCAGGGCGGCTACCGCGTGCCGCGTTGCGTGGCCGATTTGTGCGCCGCCCGGCCCATCCACCTGGCCATCCTGGACGCCATTGAAACCATGGCGGGCGGCGAGGGGCCTTGGGTCCGGGGAAGCCGTTACTGCCGTCCCGGATTCCTGACCGTGGGAACCAACTGCGTCACCGTCGACGCCGTTACGATGGCCATCATGGGCTTCGATCCGATGGCCGACCGCGGCAAGCCGCCTTTCGAAAACTGCGACAGCACGCTGAAGCTGGCCGAAGAGCTGGGGATCGGCACCCGCGATCTCAGCCAGATCGAAGTCATCGGGACGTCCATCGCCGAAGCGCGCTTCGATTTCCGCGCCGTTCCCGGCGGCCTGCCGCCCCGAACCGGCGGCGCCGGCCGCCCCAGCTAAACGGCCGCAAGCCGGTCACTCCGTACGCCCACGGGCAAGTCCCGGCCCAGGCGGTACTCTTGTCTGACCCCATCGATTTCTATTCACGCCGGGCTTCAGTTTTACACATTTGGGTGCAACTTTGTGAGGCTCTCCTTCATCAGTAGTCGAAAGGTTTCCGGCGCCGTCAACCCCTACTGGAGAGCCAGACTTAATGGGCGACAAACAGAATCAGCCGCTTCAGCTTCGCTTTACCCCCTCTCTGAAGATCGGTTCCCAGGACTCATGGCTCACCTGTGATGGCGGCTTGACGGCAGTGTGCCAGTTGGGCGGGCGGCCCGGCTTGAGAGAGCTCGTCGAAAAGACTCTGGGAGCTCCCGGCGCTCACGTTGTGGGGCCCGACGCCCGGGGAGGTGTAAATCCTTTCTCCCCCGAAGCCCAAAAGGGCAATTCAGGCTCCCCTCTTCCGCAGGGGCTTCTTTCAATGTCATTCCGGCTGGTTGCGCTCTGTCTGTACGCGTGTTTCTTCGCCGCGACTGCCGCCGCGCAATCGACGGCGGTCGTGCAGGGCGTGGTGCAGGACGCCACGGGGGCCGTGATCCCGGATGCCGTAGTGCGCATCGAGAATCCAGTCACGGGGTTCCGCGCCGAGATGCGCACGGCTAAGGACGGAACGTTCGAGATCCGCAACATACCGTTTCACACCTACAGCCTGACGGTCGAACGCGAGGGGTTGGAGCCGCATCAAGAGACCGTTTCGCTGCGCACCAACGTGCCTCATGAGATGATCGTGCGGCTGGCGCCGGCGGGCGTCCGCGAGAGCGTCACCGTCACCGCCGCGGGAGAGCTGCTGGTCGACCCCGAAGAAACAGGCACGCACTGGCAGATGAATCAGCTCGACATCGAGAGACTGGCTCTGCAAGCGGGCAACAAAGGGCTGGAGAGCATCATCGTCTCCATGCCCGGCTTCGCCCAGAACGCCAATGGCGCGATCCATCCGCGCGGCGCGCATAACCAGATGACCTTCGTCATCGACGGCATGCCGGTCTCCGACCAGCTCACCGGCGCGTTCGCCAACGCTGTGGATCCCAACATCGTTCAGACGGTGGAACTGTTCACCGGCAACGTGCCCGCCGAATACGGCAACAAGGTGAGCGCGGTGGCCAACATCACCACCCGCTCCGGCCTGGGCGCGGCGCGGCGCTTCGGGGGCAGCACGCTGGTCAACGCCGCGCAGTTCGATCTGCTGAGCCAGGTGACGCACGTCTCCGGCGAGAGCGGCCACGTCGGCTATTCCGCGGTCATCACCGCATCGAAAACAAACCGGTATCTGGATTCCGTATCGCTCGACAATCTCCATAACGGCGGCAACAACCAGCGCGTGTTTACGCGATGGGACTGGCATCCCGGCGCGCGCAACGTCTTCCGGCTGAACCTCATGGCCGGGCGCGCTTCGTTCCAGTTGGCGAACCTGCGCTCGCAGCACGCCAACGGGATGGACCAGCGCCAGCGGTTGCGCGACGGCGCCGTTTCGTTCGGCTGGGTCCGCACGCTCAACCCGCAGACGACCTTCGATGCCAACCTCTCCGCGCGCAAGTCGCAGTCGTGGCTGAGACCCAGCGCGGGCGACATCCCGGTGACCGCCTCGCAGGCGCGCCAGATGTCCACCATCACGGCCGGCGCGCGCCTCAACGCCATCCGCGGACGGCACAACCTGCGGACCGGCTTTGACATCCAGCGCTATCCGCTCAGCGAGCATTTCACGCTCGGCATCATCTCGCCTGCGTTCAACGATCCGGCCGATGAGGAGAACTTCAATCCGAATCTGCTGCCGTTGGACCTGACCCGCGGCGGCCGCCTGTTCGATTTCCGCGCGCGGCGCACCGGCGGCATGTATTCGGGCTTCGTGCAGGACGCGGTGTCGGTCGGGCGGCTGAATCTCTCGCTGGGGATCCGCTTCGACGCCTACCGCTTCATCGTCAACGGCAATCAGCTCCAGCCGCGCCTCGGAGCCGCCTTCCACATCCGCGAAACCGCCACCGTGCTGCGCATTTCCTATTCCCGGCTCTATCAGACGCCGCCCAACGAGAATCTGCTCCTCTCATCGTCGCCCCGGGTGGCGGCCCTGACGCCCCCGGCCGTGCAGGAAGCTCTGGGCGGCTGGGCGCCCATCCGGCCCGAAGAACAGAATTTTCTCGAAGCCGGCCTCCAGCAGGCCATTGGAAAGAAGGCCAGCCTGAACTTGGCCTACTACCACAAGAATTCCAAGAACCTGCAAGACAATGACAACTTCCTCGACACGGGCATCATCTTCCCCATCACGCTCGCCCGCATCCGCGTCAACGGCGTGGAAGGGCGTCTGGTCGGTCCTGTGACGCGTGGCTTCTCTTACACGCTCAGCGTGACGCATTCCCGCGCCGTAGCCACGCCGCCCTTCACCGGAGGCCTGTTTCTGGGCAGCGGCGCCGTGGACTCGCTCACGCAAGGTGCCTTCGTCATCGATCACGACCAGCCGCTTTCGGTGCACGCGGTGGCGAGCTGGAACCACCCGAAAGGATGGTACGCCACCGTCAGCAGCCGCTATGACTACGGGCTTGTGGCCAACCCCTCGGACCCGGCGGAGGTGGCCGCGGATCCCGATTTCTACGACCTGCTTCCCTATGTAAAGCTCAACCAGACGCCGGCGCGGGTCCGCCCGCGCAACATCGTCGATCTGGTCGTGGGCTTTGAGAAGAATCGCGACCAGAAGAAACGCTACGACATCGGCTTGCAACTCACCAACCTCACAAACCGCACGGCGCTCTACAACTTCCAGTCGATCTTCGTGGGCACGCGGGTCGTGCAGCCGTTCACCGCCGGAATCCGGCTGCGCTGGTATTTCTGAGACCCGCCGCCCGTAGTCGGATTCCCGCCCGACATGCTCCGCCCGCGCCGCGCGGGTTCCGTCCGGCGATTCCTGCGCCCGGCAGCAGATGTCTTTCCTGGGCGCTGGTCGCGCGCTGCGGCTGTGCGTCGTGCGCGGCCCTTGCGGCCAAGCGGCCTACTGCAAGGCGCGGCGCCAGCCGGCGTAGGCTTCCTGCTGCATGGCCTCCAGATCCCGCTTCACCAGGTTCAACCCATAGACGCAAGCCTCAAAGTCTTCCGCAAGCTGGCGGAACAGCGGCGCCTCGTCGCGGTATTCGAACTGGTCGAAGCAGGAGACGATGCGGTAGGATTCCTTGCCCGCCTTCATGTAGTCAATGAAGGCGTCCAGCCGCAGGCGCCGGCGGGCCAGCGAAGCCACGTACTCGGGAAAGAGCCCCGTCAGAAACAGCGTGTAGTCCCCGATGTGCTTGCGCACGGCGCGCTCGCGGTCAAAGGAGGCCGCCTCCAGGCGCGGGTCGGATTCAATCAGCATCTCGCCCACGTCTTCCAGCCTCTTGCCCCGCGCATTGCGGATCCGGTAAAGGTTGTCGGCGTGGGTGAAGTCGGTCAACAGGTCGGATACGTAGCCGGCGATGCGCGGTTCGCGGATCCGGGCATCGCCATAAAACCGCCTTGCGACCAGCTCGCCGAACAGCTTTCGGAGAGGATGGTCGCGGCCGATCAACATCATCGGCATATTCCCCTCTGCAACCTATTTTAACAACCGGATGCACTCCAGCATCGCGCGGCCGTTGTGATAGGCCGCCTTCCACATGTGCGCCTTGTTGCCGCGCACCCGGCCGTCGGCCAGGATCGTGTCGTGCCACTCGCCGTACTTCCAGTCGATCTGCCGCTCGCGCAGGAACCGCCACAGCTTCTCGAACGCCGTCCGGTAGACAGGATCCCGGGTCGCCCGGTACATGCGCAGCGCGCTGACCAGCGTCTCCGCCTGCACCCACCAGACCTTGTTCAGGTTGTCGGCCGGCTTGCCGAGCGGCCCGCTGTCGTAGAAGCCGCCGTTGTTCTCGTCGAAGCCGAACCTCAGCGAGTAGTTCCAGAGGGTGCGGTAGAGATCCATATACAGCGAGTTCGGCACGCCCGCCACATCGCAGGCCTCCATCAGCAGCCACACCGCCTCCAGGTCGTGCCCGTAAGAGACGCGGTTGTAGTTGCCTTCCAGCCGCGGCGTCCAATCCAGGGAGTACTTGTCCGTGCACGCGCCCGCGTCCTTGCGCACCATGGTGTTGCCCGCGATGGTCATCAGCTCCAGCAGCCTTTCCCGCGCCTCCGGCAATTTGCTGGCTTGGTAGAACAGCGTCACCGCTTCGAGCATGTGCAAGTGACTGTTCATCAGCTTCAGGTCCGCCGGACCCATGGGGCCGTTGCCCTGGACGGGCCTCCAATCGGCCTGAAACGCTTCGCGGTAGCCGCCGTGGACCCGGTCGTGGGTCTTATCCTCCAAGAGCTGGAACAACCGCACCGCCTGCTCGAGCACGTCCTTGCGGCCCGTGGCCATCGCGTACTCCGCCAACGCGTACAGCACGAAGGAGTGTCCGTAGACGGTCTTCTCCGGGCGCGTCACTTTTAGTCCGGTGGCGTCCACTTCCCAGTAGTAGCCGTCGTGGACGGCGTCCCGCATTCGCTCCAGCAGGAAGCGGTATCCGTGCTCGGCCGCATCGAGGAGCTCCTTGCGGTCCCATCCCGGACCGCTATAGCCGGCCCGGGCCACAGCGGCGAAGAACCACACCATGCGCGCCTGGGTGACGATCATCTTCCGGCCCGGACCGAGCGGTTCCCCCTGCTGCCCGAAATTCATCGTGTAGCCGCCTGCCTCCCGGTCCAGGCACTTTGGGTACCAGAAAGCGACGATGTTGTCTTTGAGGGTCTTTTCGAATTGGGCGATCAGATCCCGCGCGTCGAGCTCCGCGCCCGTGGCGGAGGGGCGAGAGAAGGCGGGCAAGAGAGCCAGCGCCATCCCGCCGCGGCGGGCCATTTCCCGCCGGGTGATTCTAGAGTACGGTTCGGATGTGCTCGGGTGCATGCTTGAGTATAATTCGGGCTGTGGCGGCCTGCGCAGAGAATCTACTTCCAAGAGCTTCGAACTGCTCCGGCGCCTTCGGGAGCGAAGGCGCCCGTGTCTCCGTCGAGGGGCTGTCATCGCTTGGCGGGCGCAACGGGGGATGGAAAGGGCAGCGGTTGGAGCGGAGACCAGGCCGGCACGGATGCAGGAATGTCTGCCCCGCGGGACTGCGGGAGAGCGTTCTCGAAAGTAATTCCAGACGGGAGCATCTTTGGCCATGAACAGAAGAACCTTCTGCGCAATCCTTCCTGCCGCGGCCGGCTCGCTGAGCATTACCGGACAAGGCGCCCAGGCTCTTACCGGTCCACGTCTTAAATTGCTGGCGGACTATGACTGGCAATTCCTGCTCGGAGATCCTCCGGGCGCGCAAGAGCCCTCCTTTGACGTCTCCGGATGGCGCACCGTTGTTCTGCCCCATGACTGGAGCATCGAAGGCCAGCGCAGCCCTAAGAACCCCATGGGCGGCAGCGGCGGCTTCTTTCCGGCCGGCGTCGGCTGGTATCGCCGCTCCTTTACCGCGCCCGCAAGCTGGCGGGGCAAGCGCGTGAGCGTCGAATTCGAGGGCGTCTACATGAATTCGACCGTATACATCAATGGTCATGAGCTGGGCACACGCCCCTACGGCTACTCCACTTTCGTTTATGACCTAACCCCGCACCTGAACCCCGGCGGCCGCAACGTTCTGGCGGTCCGCGTGGACCAATCCCGGCACAAAAACAGCCGCTGGTACTCCGGCTCCGGCATCTACCGCCACGTCTGGATCCACGTCACCGAACCGGTCCATGTAGCGCAATGGGGAGTGTTCATCACCACGCCGGAAGTCAGTCCGGCGCGCGCGGCGGTGTCCGTCAAGACCCGCGTGGTGAATGAAGCGGCCGGCCCCTCTACGGTCATTGTGCAAACCGCGTTGTACGGCCCATCGGGCGCACCCGCGGGGCGGACCGAGTCGAAGGTCACTATCAAGGCCGGATCCAGCGAAGAGCTCGCGCAGGAGCTGACCGTGCCGAAGCCGGCCCTGTGGTCGCCAGAGGCGCCGAATCTGTACCGCGCCGTGACCACCGTGCTGAGCGGCGGGAAACCATCCGACCAGGTGACCACGCCCTTCGGCATCCGCACCATTGCATGGTCCGTTGATCAGGGTTTCCAGCTTAACGGCAAGACGGTCAAGCTGTGCGGCGGCTGCGTCCATCACGATAACGGCCCGCTGGGAGCCGCCGCCTTCGACCGGGCCGAGGAGCGCCGCGTGCGCCTGCTGAAGGACGCCGGCTTCAACGCCATCCGGACTGCGCATAATCCACCCTCTCCCGCCTTCCTGGACGCCTGCGACCGCCTGGGCATGCTGGTGATGGATGAATCCTTCGACTGCTGGGCCAAGGGGAAGAACCCTTACGACTACGGCATTTCGTTCGAGGAATGGTGGCAGCGCGACATCGACGCCATGGTGCTGCGCGACCGCAATCATCCCTCCGTCGTGATGTGGAGCATCGGCAACGAGATCCCCGAAAGAGGTACCGACGCTGGAGCGCGCACGGCCAAGATGCTGGCCGATTACGTCCGCACGCTCGACCGCACGCGGCCCATCACTTCAGCCCTCAACAACGTCCGCCCCTGGCCCAGCACCGACGCTTACTTTGCCGCCCTCGACATCGGCGGCTACAACTACAACCTCACCAACCACGCCGAAGACCACAAACGCGTCCCGTCCCGCATCATGGCCTGCACAGAGTCGTTCCCCAGAGCGGCGTTCGAGTCCTGGCAACTGGTCACGGATTTCCCTTACATCATCGGAGACTTCGTGTGGACGGCGCTCGACTACCTCGGCGAGTCCGGCATCGGACGCTGGTACTATCGCGATCCCAAAGACACCTCCCGGGAACTGTTCATGGGCAGCGACGGACTCTACCCCTGGCACGGATCCGATTGCGGCGACCTTGATATCTGCGGATTCCGCAAGGCGGTCTCGCACTACCGCAATATCCTCTGGAACCGGGGCGAAAAGCTCTACCTCGGCGTCCGCCAGCCCGTGCCCGAAGGCAAAGAGCTCCGGGTGACGGCCTGGGGCGTGTGGCCGGTTCATGCTAGCTGGACTTGGCCCGGCATGGAGGGCAAACTCCTCGAGGCCGAGGTGTACTCACGATGTGATCTCGTGCGGCTCTACCTCAACGATGAGTTGGTGGGCGAGAAGCCCACGACGCGCGCCGAGGAGTTCAAGGCCGCTTTCCGCGTGCCGTATCGTCCGGGAGTTCTCAAAGCCGTGGGAATTCAGAACGGCGAACCGGTCGCGGAATTCGTGTTGCGGACCGCAGGCGAACCTGTCCAACTGCGTTTGACGCCGGACAGGACCAGCCTTTCGGCGGACGCGCACGACCTCGCCTTCATAGGCGTGGAGGCTGTGGACGGCAGCGGCCGGCCGCATCCTCACGCGGACCAGCCGGTGAGCTTCACGCTGAGCGGCCCCGGTCTCATCGCCGCCGTTGGAAGCGCCAACATGTCCAGCGAAGAGCCCTACTGTGGCAATCAGCGCCGGCTGTTCAATGGAAGGGCGCTGGTTGTGGTGCGGTCCACGCGCCGCGCCGGCCAGATCACGCTCACCGCCACTGCGCCGGGACTGAAGCCCGCCACGCTGCGCCTGCAAACCAGAGCGCAAGCGGTTGAGCCTGCGCTTCTATGAAAGCCCGCCGCGGTACGCTGCCCCGGATGCCGCACCGGCTCCCGCACCTCCGAAAAGGCCGAGGAATGGAGAGGGGGTCTCCCGTTGCGCAATGAAAAGGCTTACAATCACCATTTTGACCCTATGGAGGCAATATGAACTTCGGACTGATAGTCGGAAACCGCGGATTCTTCCCGGATCATTTGGCCAAGAGCGGCCGGGAGGAGATGATCGCTGTGCTCGCCGCAGCAGGCCACGGCGTGGTTTGTCCCAGCGAGCAAGACACCAAGTTTGGGGCCGTAGAGACGCGCGCGGAAGCCGTGAAGTGCGCGGAGATCTTCCGCGCCGCGCGGGACCGCATCGACGGCATTATCGTCACCCTGCCTAACTTCGGCGATGAGCGCGGCATCGCGGAGGCGATCCGCCTCTCTGGGCTCAACGTTCCGGTCCTCATCCAGGCGACGCCGGATGCGGCGGGCAAGATGACCATCGCCGACCGCCGCGACAGCTTCTGCGGCAAGATGAGCGCCTGCAACAATCTGCGCCAGTACGGCATCCCTTACTCGCTCACCCGGCTGCACACCGAGGCGCCTTCCTCTCCCGAGTTCCAAGCGGACCTGGAGTGGTTCGCGGCGGTCTGCCGCGTGGTCAACGGGCTGCGCAAGCTCCGCATCGGCGCAATCGGCGCCCGGCCCGCGGCGTTCAACACGGTGCGCTACAGCGAGAAGCTGCTGGAAAAGTACGGCATCACGGTCGAACCGATCGACCTGTCGGAGATCCTGGGCCGCATCGCGCGCATGAAGGACGATGCGCCCGAGGCTCAGGCGAAGTTGAAAGCCATTCAGAGCTACGTCAACACCAGCGGCGTGCCCGCCGAGTCTTTGCTGAAGATGGCCAAGCTCGGGGCGGTGATTGAAGCCTGGATGCGGGACAACAGCCTCCAGGCCAGCGCCATTCAGTGCTGGACGTCGCTGGAGGAGTATTTCGGCGTGGTTCCCTGCACGCTGATGAGCATGATGAGCGATTCGCTGCTGCCGAGCGCCTGCGAAGTGGACGTGCCCGGCGTGGTGGCCATGCACGCGCTGCGGCTGGCCTCGGAGACGCCCAGCGCCCTGCTCGATTGGAACAACAACTACGGCGACAATCCCGACAAGGCGGTTTGTTTCCATTGCAGCAATCTGCCGAAGAGCTTTTTCCAGGATGTGCGCATGGACTACCAGGCGATCATCGCCGGCACGGTGGGCAAGCTGAACACCTTCGGGACGTGCGTGGGGCGGGTCAAGAGCGGTCCGATGAGCTTCGCCCGGTTCTCGACCGACGATGTCAGCGGCCGGATCCGCGGCTATGTGGGCGAGGGCCGCTTCACCGACGATCCGCTCGACACCTTCGGCGGCGCGGGCGTGGTGGAGATCCGCAACTTGCAGGGGCTGCTGCGCTACATCTGCGAGAACGGCTTTGAGCACCATGTCGCGGCCAACCTGAGCGCGGGCGCGGCCGCGGCGGTCTACGAAGCGGCGAAGACGTATCTGGGTTGGGACGTTTACTACCACAAATAGGAGGCAGCTCCCATGGCCATTGTCGCCGGAGTCGATTTCGGCACCCTCAGCGTTCGTGTTTCCATCGTCGACAGCCGCCGCGGCCGGCTCGGCTCCGGCGTGGCGGAGTATCCGCTTCACCGCAAACGGGAAGATCCCGACTACGCCACCCAGAGCCACGCCGATCACATGCGCGCTCTGGCGGAAGCGATGCGGGCGGCGCTGGAGGCGGCCGGCGTCAGCGGGGACAGCATCGAAGCGATCGCTGTCGACACCACCGGTTCGACCGTCGTCCCTGTGGGCGAGGGGCTGGAGCCGCTCGACGATTACTACCTCTGGTGCGATCACCGGGCCTGGCGGGAGGCCGCGCTCATCACGGAGACCGCCCACCGGTTGGAGCTGGAAGCCATCGACTGGTGCGGGGGCGTCTACTCCTCCGAGTGGGGTTTCTCCAAGCTCCTGCACTGGCTGCGCCACAACCCGGACAAGCGCCAGCGCTTGGTGACTGTGTTGGAGCACTGCGACATGGCCGCCGCGGTGCTGTGCGGCATTCGCGACCCGGCTCAGGTTCCCCGTTCGGTTTGCGCCATGGGCCACAAGTGGATGTGGAACGCGGCGCTGGGCGGACTCCCGCCCGAGGAGTTCCTCACGGCGGTGGATCCGTTGCTGGCGGGCATCCGCGATAAGCTCACCGGCCGCTACCTCACCAGCGACCACTTGGCCGGGCGCCTCTCGGAGGAGTGGGCGGCGCGGCTCGGCCTCCGGCCCGGCATCCCCATCCCCGTGGGCGCCTTCGACGCGCACTGGGACGCCATCGGCGCCGGCGTGCGGGAGGGCGACGTGGTCAATGTCATCGGCACCTCAACCTGCATCATGGCCATCGCCCGCCAAGCCCGGCTCATCCCCGGCGTCTGCGGGGTGGTGCAAGGCTCGATCCACCCCCAGATGGCGGGTATTGAGGCGGGACTGTCCGCCACCGGCGACATCTTCGACGCCATCGCCCGGCGGGCGGGAACGACAGTCGCGCAGCTTTCCCAAGGGCTGGAAAACTACCGGGCGGGGCAGACCGGGCTTCTGCGCATGAGCTGGGATAACGGGGACCGGACTGTGCTGGTCAACCCCGAACTCGGCGGCGTGACGTTCGGCTGGAAGCTCACCCACACGGCGCAGGACGAGCTGTTTGCGGCGATCGAAGGCACGGCGTTCCACACCCGGATCATCTTGGAGCGGATGCAGGAGTACGGGGTTCCGATCCGCCGCGTCATTAACGGCGGCGGCGTGCCCCAGCGCAACGAGGTCCTGAACCGGATCTACGCCAACGTGCTGGGCAAGCCGGTGCTGGTTCCAGAAAGCGAGGTGACGAGCCTGGGATCGGCCATTTTCGCCCTGCTGGCTTGCGGCGCCTTCCACACAGTGGAGGAGGCTCAGGACGCCCTCTGCCCGAGTTACCGCACGATCCAGCCGGAGCCGGCCGAGAGCGCCGTTTACGAACAGATTTACCCCTTGTACCGGAAGCTCTACTTCAGTTTGGGCAGGGCAGGAACGCCTCCCGTGGAGGTGGGAGACGTCCTGCCGGAACTGCGGAAGATCGCTTTGGGCGTGAATCAGGGATAGAGGCCGCGCAGCCGGGTGGCCTCGACCACGCGCTGGATGGCGAGCATGTGAGCCGCGGTCCGCATGCTGACCTTGCTTTCGAGGTGGATCTCCAAAACCTCGGTGAAGGCGGTCCGCATGACCTTCTCCAGGCGCATATTCACCTCGGCCAAGTCCCACTGCAAGTGAGTCTCGTTCTGCACCCACTCGAAGTAGGAGACCGTCACCCCGCCGGCGTTGCAAAGGATATCCGGGATTACGAAGATGCCCCGTTCTTCGAGGATCTTGTCGGCCTCCGGCGTAATCGGACCATTGGCTGCCTCGGCGATGATCTTGGCCTTGATCTTGCCGGCATTGCCGGCGTGGATCATGTTTTCGAGTGCCGCCGGAACCAGGATGTCGCAATCCAAGCTGAGCATCTCGTCTTCGGTGATTTGCTCGGCGCCCGGGAAGCCCAGCACGGTTCCCGTTCTCTCCTTGTGCAGCATCAGCTTGGGAATGTGCAGGCCGTCCTTGGCATAAATGCAGCCGCGGGAATCACTTACGGCGATCACGTCGGCCTGCGCCCCATCCAGCAGGTGCGCGGTCACCGAGCCGGCGTTGCCGAAGCCCTGAACGACCACCTTGGCGCCTTTCAGCGGGATGCGCAGGTGCTGAGCGGCGGCCTCGGTCGTAATGAAGGTGCCCCGGCCGGTGGCCTCATTGCGGCCTAGCGAGCCGCCGAGCGCCAGCGGCTTGCCGGTCACCACGCCAGTCACCAGATGGCCCCGGGTCATGCTGTAGGTGTCCATGATCCAGGCCATGATCTGGGGGTTGGTGTAGACGTCCGGAGCGGGGATGTCCTGCCCCGGCCCGATGATGGGCAGGATGGAAGCCGTGTAGCGGCGGGTCAGGCGCTCGATCTCCCCAAGCGACATTCTCTTGGGATCGCAGGCGACGCCGCCTTTGCCCCCGCCGTAGGGAATGTTCACCACGGCGCACTTCCAGGTCATCCAGGTGGAAAGCGCCTTAACCTCGTCCAAGGTGACGTCCGGATGGAACCGGATGCCTCCCTTGGCCGGTCCTCGCGCCGTATTGTGCTGTACCCGGTAGCCCTGAAAACACTCGATTTTGCCGTTGTCCATGCGGACCGGCACGTTCACACATAGGATCCGCTCCGGGTAGCGGATCATGTTTCGAACATCTTCGTCAAGCTGGAGCGCGTCGGCCGCCAGCTCAAAATTCTGCATCGCAACGGTATAGGCGTTTTTTTCTGCGGACGTGGCAGATGACAATGGATCCTCCTCCGACGATTCACAGGATTAGTTCAGTGAATGTCTCCCCATAGTATATATCAGATTTGCTCCTGATGCGCAGTTGAAACCAGAGCTCCGAGCGCCGACATCTAAGAAAATAAGGGGGAAGAAATTGGCGTTCTGGAGCCCGGTTTGGGACTTGGTGTCTGCGGGCGTACGGCAGGCCGGTTCGCGGCCTTCCGCCGGCCGGCGCGCCGTGAAAGCCCTTCTCCTGCTTCCCAGGCGGCTTGGCAAGCGCGGCTGGATGATCTTGTTGGTGATGCTGGCCGTAGCCGCCGTCGCCGCCGAGATGCGGACATCCTGGCTACAGGCCCGGATCTTCGCCGCCATCGTCCGCCATGCCACCTTCCAAGTGCAGCCAGGGCCCAACCCAGCCATCCGCTTCCCGGAGTCGGCTCCGTACACGGACCGGTTGGGCTATTCCCGGCTGCCGGCCTTCTTGGAGCGGTTGGAGGGCGCCGGCTACGCAGTGACGGCGCAAGCCCGGCACTCCCCGGTGGCCCAGCGGCTTCTTGAGACGGGCCTGTACACGTTCTACAAGAGCAAGCCTCAGGCGGGCTTGCGTCTGACCGGGCGAGAGGGCTCGGCGCTGTTTACGTCCCCGTATCCCTCCCGAAGCTATTACTGGTACGAGGAGATTCCCCCGGTCATCATCAACAGCCTGGTTTTCATCGAAAACCGGGAGATCCTCCAAGCGCGCAGCCCCTACCTGAACCCGGCTGTGGAGTGGGACCGGCTGGCGGGCGCTTTCGTCGACTACAGCATCAGCCGGGTGAACCCGTCCCACCGGGTCTCCGGCGGCAGCACCTTGGCGACGCAGCTTGAGAAACTTCAGTACTCCCCCGGCGGGCGGACGGCCTCGCCGGGTGAGAAGGCCCGGCAGATCCTGCGCGCCTCTTTGCGCGCCTACCGTGATGGGGAGATCACCGTGGAGGCCCGCCGCCGGGTGATCCGCGACTACCTCAACTCTCTTCCTTTGGCCGCCTCGCCCGGCTACGGCGAGGTGCAGGGGTTAGGAGATGGGCTGTGGGCCTGGTACGGGGCGGACTTCGCGGAAGTGAACCGCCTGCTTTCTCCGGCGGCGCTGAAGGCAGGCGTGACCCCGGAGCAGGCCCGCGCCTACCGTCAGGTGCTGAGCCTGTTGCTGGCGGTCAACAGCCCGGGGCTGTACCTAGTCAAAGATCCGGCCGCTTTGGAGGCACGCACCGAGGAGTACCTGCGGCTGCTGGCCCGCGCTGGGGTGATCCCGCGCGAATTAGAGCAGGAGGCGGCCCAGCAGCGCGCGCCGCTCCTGCGCCAGGCGCCGCCGCTGCCGCCCATATCGTTCACCGACCGCAAAGGCGCCGATGCGGTGCGGACCAGCCTGCTTTCCCTGCTCGGCGTGGAAAACACTTACGCCTTGGACCGGCTCGATTTGACGGTCCATACCACACTGGACGTGGCCGCCCAGCAGCAGGCCGCGCGGCTGTTTCAGCAGTTCCGCGATCCTGAATTTGCGGCCCAGGCGGGCCTGTTCGGCGAGCGCTTGCTTAAGGGAGAAGGCCTCGATGCCGTCATCTACAGCTTTACCCTCTACGAGAGGACGCCTCAGGGCAATCTCCTCCGAGTTCAGACCGACAGCTACAATCAGCCACTTAATGTGAATGAGGGCGCCAAGCTCGAATTCGGGTCCACGGCGAAGCTGCGCACGCTGGCGCACTACTTGGAGATTGTTGCGGCACTGCATGAGCGCCACGCGGGCGCCTCCGCCGCGGAGTTGGAGCAGCTCCGCAATCAGGCGGGGGATCCCATCACGCGGTGGGCCGTGGAATGGCTGTCCGGCGCCCGGGACAAGTCCTTGGCGGCCATGCTGAATGCCGCCCTCGAACGGACCTATTCAGCCAGCCCTGCCGAAGGGTTCTTCACAGGCGGCGGGCTGCACTACTTCCGCAATTTCGACAACAAGGACAACGGCCGCGTCATGACCGTTTCGGAGGCGTTCCAGCGCTCGGTCAACCTGGTCTTTATCCGGCTCATGCGGGATATCGTGCGCTACCATCAGTTTGCCAATCCGGACCGGGCGGCCATTTTGGAAGACCCGCGCCATCCGGCGCGCCGCGAATATCTGACGCGCTTTGCCGAGTATGAGGGCGCGATCTTCCTGAACCGGTTCTACCAGAAATACCGCGGCCTGGGGCCCTCCGAACTCCAGGAGGAGTGGGGGGTCAGGCGGTCCAAGCGGCGTGTCCATCCGTTGGAGACCTGGCTGCTGAACTATCTGATCCAGAATCCGGGCGCCTCCTGGAGCCAGGTCCTGGAAGCGAGCCGGACGGCCCGAATCGAGGCCTATGACTGGCTGTTCTCCAGCCGCCGCAAGGAGGCCCAGGACAAGCGCATCGCCATTCTGTTGGAGCAGGACGCCTTCGCCGAGATTCACAAAGCTTGGAAGCGCTTGGGGTTTCCTTTCGACCGCCTGGTGCCCTCCTATGCGACGGCGCTGGGCAGCTCCGGCGACAACCCGGCGGCTCTGGCGGAGCTGGCCGGCATCATCCTGAATGACGGCGTGCGGCAGCCGAGTCTGAGGATCCGAAAGCTGCACTTCGCCGAGGGCACGCCCTGGGAGACGGTGGTGGAGCCGGGTCCGCCTGCGGCCGAACGAGTCATGCGGCCCGAGGTGGCGGCGGCGTTGCGGCAGGAGATGTTCAAGGTGGTGCAATCTGGAACGGGACGGCGGGCTTTCGGATCGGTGGTGGCCCCGGACGGGACGGTCATCCCTGTGGGCGGCAAGACCGGGACTGGCGATAACCGCATCGAGGCGGTGCTGCCGGGCGGCGCCCGCCTCACCCGGGGCGTTCTCAACCGGACCGCGACTTTTGTCTTCATCATCGGGGACCGTTTCTTTGGGACGGTGACGGCCTACGTTCCCGGCAGCGCGGCGGCAAACCACGAATTCACCAGCGCCTTGCCCGTGCAAGCCTTTCGGATCCTCGCCCAGAATTTGCAGCCGCTCGTGGCGGCGCCGGCGCCCGCCGATGATGGCCTCCCCGGCGTCCCGCGCCTGCTGGCGCGATCCGGCCCGGCGCCCAGGCCGAGCTACTAAGCTGCCAGAGGCTATGGGGTCTGGCGGAGCCGGCTTCTCCGCCTCTACTTTTCCTCGTGGTACTCCTCCTCGGTGTTCACCGCCCAGAGGTTCGCCTTGGAGGTGACGCCCGCCAGGATGTTGTCGACCGCCACCATCGCCGCCAGCATCGAATGGTCCTGGTTGTTGTAGCGGTGCATGCCGTTTCGGCCGACCAAATAGAGATTCTCAAACTGGTCCAGATAATCCCGCAGCCGGTCGAACTGCGCATAGGAGCCGAAATAGGCCGGGTAGGTTTTCTCCATCCGGATTACGGTCGAGTCCACGACTTCGGCGGCGTCGATTAGGCCGATCCGCTCCAGCTCGCGGATGCCCAGTCGAACCAGTTCCTGGTCCGGCATGCTCCACAAGCGGTCCCCCTGGAAGCAGAAGTACTCGAGCCCGATCCACACCTTGGATGCGTCGGCGACAAGATAGGGACTCCAGTTATTGAAGATTTGCAGCCGCCCGACTTGCACCTCCGGCTCCTGGATGTAGATCCAGTTGTCGGGAACGGGCCGGCCGTTTTCCTGGGCCTTGAGCTTGTTGAGCAGCAGGCCCACGGTGATGAAATCCCGGTAGATCAGCCCCTCGCTGATGCGGCGCACCTCCTCGGGGACGTCCGCCTCAAGGCCGCTCACCAGATCGCGCACGGCCATGCTCGAAAAAAATAGGTCGCCTTCGAAACGTTTTATCTCGCCGCTTTCCGCGTGGACCGCGCTTAAGGCGGTGATGCGGTTTCCGCTGGCGTGGAGCCGCTGGACCTCCCAACCGGTGAGCACCTCCCCGCCCTGCTGCTTCACGCGGCGGGCGACCTCCTCCCACATTTGTCCAGGTCCGTGCTTCGGGTACAGAAACCGCGCGATCAGCGAGGTCTCGACATCCTTCTGCGCCAGATCTTCTTTCCGGTTGACCGCCTGCCGGATCAGATGCCGCAGCGCCTCGAGGATGGAGAGCCCTTTGACCCGCTGCGCGCCCCATTCCGCGCTGATCCGGTGGCACGGAACGCCCCACACCTTTTCGGTGTAATCGCGGAAGAACGTCTGGTAGAGCTCCCGGCCGAAGCGGTTGATGAAGAAGTCTTCCAGGCTGCGCTCGGGCCGGATGGGAAACAGAGCCGCCCGCGCGTAGCTGAGGCCGATGCGCGCGGTGCGCCGCAATCCCAGCTTCCGGATTGTATCCCAGGAGAGCCGGATCGGGTACTCGAAGAAACGGCGCAAAAAATAGATCCGCGACTGCCGGCGCCGCGCCAGCATCACCGCATCGGTCTGGTCCGGGTTCGCCTCCGGACCCTCGAGCGGGAGCATCTTCAGCCACCACTCCATCACGCGCTCGGACTTGGAGAAGAACCGGTGTCCGCCGATATCGATGCGGTTGCCTTTGTAGTTGACGGTGCGGGCGATGCCGCCCATGTAGGAGCTCTTCTCAAGAACGATGGGGCGGTAGCGTGTGCGCGTGAGCAACTCGTAGGCGGCGGTCAAGCCGGCCGGGCCCGCGCCGATGATGAGAGCGGTCTTCTCAAACATCCTTCCCTGCCATGCTAGCATCCGCTGCTGGCGGGCTTCAGGCGGCGTGACCTGGAGCCGGCGGGGGAGCGTCCGTCCAGTTGAGTAGCAAAAACATAAAGAGTGTGCTACCATCAGGGGTCTATGAAACGCATTCTTTCGCTTTTCGCGTTATCCCTCTGCGGCCTGACGGCCGCTGAACTCATCCAGATACGGGTTCAGGATCCCCACGGGCTGGGGATTCCCGGCGCCGAGGTCGAGGTCAGAGATCCGGCTAGCGGCAAAGTCCTGCTGCTGGCCAGGACCGGCGAAGGCGGCTCCGTTGCGTTGCCCGTCACCCTCCCGGTGCGACTGCGGGCCGCCGCCGCCGGATTCGCCAGCGAGACCGTGGACGTCCGAGATCTGGTGGGCGGCGGGACCACGATCCGGCTCAAACCGGCGATGATACAGACCAGTGTCGAGGTCGTAGTCAGCGCGCCGGCCCTGAGCCAGACCGAAATGGTCAGCACCGCCCTGGAAATCGATCGCGCCGGAGCGCGGACTGTTTTCGACGCCATGGACCGCGTGGTTCCCAGCCTGTTTGTCACGCGTCGCGGCGTCATGGGATATGGAATCGCCACCAACGGCACGGGCGGGGTCTCGATCCGCGGCGTAGGGGGATCACCCAACACCGAAGTTCTCATCGTGGTGGACGGGAGGCCGGACTACCAGGGTCTGATGGGCCATCCGCTGCCGGATTTCTACAGCCTCTCCAACGCGGAGACGGTGACGGTCACGCAGGGTCCGGCGTCGGTTCTCTACGGCAGCAACGCGATGGGCGGCGTCGTGGAGGTGGCCCCGTCGCGGCCGCTGAGCGGCTCGCACACCCGGCTGTCTTCCTCGCTGGGGTCTTACTACACCGGCCAGCATCGCCTCTCACACGGCACCCGCTGGGAGCGGTCGTTTTTCACGCTGCATGCCGGCATCGACCACACGCGAGGCGAGCGGGTTTCGGCCGACTACCGCAGCAAGGACCTGGCCTTGGGCGCGGGCTATGACTTCTCGAATGCCTGGAAGTTCTCTCTGCAAGGCCGCTACGGGCACTTCCATGTCGAAGACCCCGGTCCGGTGACGGCGCCGCTGGCGAACTCCTTTGCCCGGGTCGGCCGGGGCGGCATCAATCTCAATTTGGACAACAGCTACGGCCGGACCTGGGGCTATCTGCGCTTCTTCCGCAGCCAGGGCCGGCACTTCATCACCGACGGCTTCCGCTCGGTGGACAGCACCACTGGGGGCCGCGCCATGCAGACCATTGCTCTGACGTCCCGCCTGCTGCTGGACGCCGGCTCGGAGATCGTCTCCTATGGAGGGCGGGCCCGCAATGTCAAGACCAGCTTGAACTACGGGGAGCATCACGTCACCAGCGGCGCGGGCTTCTCGCGTTTGCAGTGGAACGCCAGCGAGCGGCTGCGCCTGCGCGCCGGATACCGCTTCGAGCACAACTCGGTGTTCGGCAACATCTCGGTTCCGGAATTCGGCGCCGCCTACCAGTTCTCGGACGCCTACTCGCTCGCGGCCGCGGTCAGCAAGGGCTTCCGTAATCCCACCATCCGCGAGCTGTATTTGTTCCCGGCGCCCAACCCGCTGCTCCAACCCGAGCACATGTGGAACTACCAGCTCACGTTCCGGGCCGAACCCAGCGCCAAGCTGCAAGCCTCGGCCACGGCTTACTATGCGGATCTCAACAATCTGATCATCACCACAGGGCGCTTCCCCAACATCGCGCTGAAGAACTTCGGCGCCGCGATTAACAAGGGGTTGGAACTCACCGCGCGTTACCGGCCGGCGCGGCGCGTTCAGTTCAACAACGGCTACGCCTACCTGCGCTCGACCAACCTGGCGCCGTTCTTGCCGGCCCACAAGTGGAACTCGTCGGTGGACATTGACGCCGGCCGCGCTTTCCTGCACCTGGGCGCGGTCACGGTGGGCAAGCGCTGGGCGAACGCGGCGCGCACGAGCCAACTGGGAGGCTACACCAGCGCCGTGATGAAGATCACCGCGCCGGTGGCGCGCCGTCACAGCGTGTTTGTGATGGTGGACAACCTCTTCGACCGCCGCTACGAAGTGCTCACGAACTACCCGATGCCCGGAATCAACGCCGCGGCCGGTGTTAACCTGGAGTTTTAAAATGTGCACCGATACGAACCGCCTGCGTCATCTGGTGGTCAACGCCATGATCATGGCGATCGGACTGACTCTGCCGATGGCGTTTCATGCGGTGGGCCTGGGCAGCAAGTTCACCCCCATGCTGCTGCCGCTGTTGCTCAATGGCTTTCTTTCCCCGCTGGCCTGGGCGGTCGCCGTGGGCGGCTTGACGCCGCTGGTTTCCGCATTCGCCACCGGCATGCCGCCTCTGTATCCGCCGGTGGCGTTCATCATGTCGGTGGAGTGCATGGTGCTGGCGGGGACGGCGCGGATTCTGTTCTGCGCCACACGGGGCCGGTTGTGGCCGTCGCTGGTGGCGGCGATTGTCTGCGGCCGGGCGGTTTCGCTGAGCCTTTCATGGTTCGCGGCGGCGTATCTGGATTTGCCGCAGCGCCTTTCGGTGCTAGCCTCTCTGGTGCAGGGATTGCCGGGCATCGCTTTGCAGTTGAGCGTGGTTCCACTCGCCGTGACCCTGATTCACCGGCGTCATAGCCTGCTTTTCGAAGATGCCTCCTAGCGCCAAGCAAGCCTACTTCAACCAGATCGCGCCGCTGTGGGACACCTTCCCCAGCCCGGAAGACACTGAGAGCCGCATTCGCCGTCTGGTGGAGCAGTTTACGGACGGACCGGCCGCCGGCTGGATTCTGGACGCGGGCTGCGGCACGGGCATCCTGCTTCCGGCGTTGTTGGAGCGGCACCCATGTCCCTCGCGCGTGCTGGAGCTGGATTTCGCCCTCGACATGCTCCGCGTGAACGCCTCCAAGAACCCCGCCCGGCGCAGGGTCCGCTTCACCTGCGCCGATGTTCAGCGCTTGCCGTTCCCTGACGCCAGCTTCGCCTTAGTGGCCTGCTTCGGGCTGTTTCCGCACTTAGCGGACCAACAAGCCGCGCTGCGCGAATTCCTGCGCGTTCTTCAACCGGGCGGCGTTGTGGCCATCGCCCACTTGATGGCGAGTCACGAACTGAACGCCTTTCACGCCGGCGTCAACGGTCCGGTGTCCGGCGATTATCTGCCTCCGGCCGACGAGGTGGCCCGGCGTCTGGCCGAGCTGGGTGCAACCGGCATCCGGGCCTCCGAGAGCCCGGGCTTGTACCTGGTCCGGGCGGCCAGGCCACGCTCGTGACGCGCAAGCTGCTGCCGTGGCTGCCGGTGCTGGGCTTCGCCGCGACTCTGGCTTTGCTCCAGTGGATCAGCGGCATGCCGGTGACCTGGCTCTGGCTCCAGACCCTCGTCGTGGCCGCAGCCGCGGCCCTGGTGGTGCGCGCCGTGCCATGGGACCGATGGCTGTTCCGGCTGCGGCCCAACTCGTTTCTCTATGAGGTTTCTTTGTTCGTGCTGTTCGTGCGGCACTTCGCCTGGGTCTACTTGCACGAGGCGCGGCGGCGGCTCACGGCCTGGCGCGTGGCGGCGCCGCTGCGCTTCCGGCCGGGCTGGTATCGCTCGCTGAGCTTCGCGCTGGTGGCCTTCTTCGGCCGGGCGCTGATTCGCAGCGAGCGCTTCTACGCGTCGCTGCTGGTGAGGGGAGCGGGCCGGTGAGCGCGGTGATCGAAGTCGAAAACCTGGAGTTCAGCTTCGACGGCCGGCGGCCGGTGCTGCGCGGCATCCGCTTCCAGCTTGAGCCGGGCGGCTCGCTGGCGGTGTTGGGGGCCAACGGGAGCGGCAAGAGCACGCTGCTGTGGTGCATCCTGGGGCTGCTGAAGGCGCGCGGCGTGGTGCGCTTGTTCGGCGAGCCGCGCACGCGCCGGAGTTTGGCCCGCGTGGGGGTCGTTTTTCAGAACCCGGAAGACCAGCTATTCATGCCGCGCCTGGTGGAGGATCTTTCCCTCACCTTGGTCAACCGGGGCCACCCTCCCGCCGAGGCGTCGCAAGCCGCCCTGCGTGCGCTGGAATCAGCGGGTCTGGGCCACGCCGCAAACCTTCCGGCTTCCCAGCTCAGCCTGGGCCAGCGCAAGCGCGCCGCCATCGCCGCCGCTCTGGTCTGCCAGCCCGAACTGCTGGTGCTGGACGAGCCGACCGCGGAGCTGGACGGGCGCTCGGCCCGGCTGTTGCGCGAACGCCTGAAGCTGCTGCCGGTGGCCAAGCTGATCGCCACCCATGACCTGGGGCTGGCTCGGGAGGTCTGCGAGCGCGTCCTGTTGCTGGAGGACGGGGAGGTGCTGGCCGAAGGCTCGGCGGCCGAGATTCTCAGCGACTCCGCGTTGCTCGAGCGGGCCGGACTGATCTGAGGATCAATACCCCCCGGCGGCGCCTTCGCCGCGCGGATCCGCCACGCCCTCGAGCCAGCCGCCGTTGAGCCAGACCGCCTGCACTTCGCCGATGCCGCGGGTCTGCTCGACGGCGTGTCCCATGGCCTCCAGCTTGCGCAGAGTCTCTATGCGGAAACCCGGTTCGACGTAGAGCCGGTCGGGCAGCCACTGATGATGGAAGCGCGGGTAGGCGACGGCCTCAGCGAGCGGCATGCGGTGGTCGATCACGTTCAGAAGCACCTGCAAGACCGAGCTGATGATGCGCCCGCTGCCCGGCGAACCGAGCGCCAAAAAGAACTGACCGTCTTTCAGCACGATGGTTGGCGTCATAGACGAGAGCGGGCGCTTGCCTGCTCGGATGGCGTTCACCCGCCCTTGCACCAAGCCGGCGCTGTTGGGAAAGCCGGGTTGAACCGAGAAGTCGTCCATTTCGTTGTTGAGCAGGAAGCCCAATCCGGGGACGGTCACGCCGCTGCCGAAGCTGCCGTTCAAGGTGTAGGTCAGGGCCGCGGCGTTGCCCGCCCGGTCGACCGCCGTCAGATGCGTGGTCTCGGGGGCTTCGAACAAGGGCGCGCCGGCGCGCAGGCTCCGGCTGGGAGTGGCGCGTTCCGGGTCGATGGAACGGCGGAGGCGGTCCAAATGGCGCGGGTCCAGCAATCCCGCCACCGGCAAGCGTTCAAAATCCGGGTCTCCGAGGAATTCACCTCTTTCGGCGAAGAACCGCCGCAAGGCTTCGGCTACGTAGTGGATCGTGGGGGCTGAGCCTGGCCCGCTTTTCTCATATCCGGTGCCGGCAAGTACGCCCAGCACTTGCAGGAGGCCGGCTCCTCCGCTGCTCGGCGGAGGCGCACTCAGGATGGTGTAGCCTTTGTAGCCCCCGGACAGCGGCGCTCGTTCCACGGCACGGTAGCGGCGCAGATCTTCAAGCGTGATGAGCCCGCCGTGAGCGCGCATGGCATCGGCCAGGCGGCGCGCGGTTTCCCCTTCGTAGAAATCCTGCGCCCCTGCGGCGGCGATCCGTTCCAGAACTTGGGCCAGCTCGGGCTGCTTCAACACATCCCCTTCGGACCAAGCCGTTCCGTTTCGTTGGAAGATGCGCCGGGATTCGGGGAACTGGGCCAGCAGGCGGCTGCCGTTGAGAGAACGCGCCTGGGCGGCGCTGAGGGCGAATCCATCCCGAGCCAGCTTGACGGCGGGCGCCGCCACATCCTTCCAGGCGAGCTTGCCGTAGCGCCGGTGGGCCAGCTCCAGACCCCGCACCGTGCCGGGCACGCCGGCGGCGCGCCAGCCGATCACGCTGTCCTGCGTGGGTTTTCCATCCGGCCCGAGGTACATGTCCTCGGTGGCCGCCAGCGGCGCTTGTTCGCGGAAGTCGATGAAGTTGGTCTCGCCGCCGGCCAGCCGCACCAGCAGGAAACCGCCTCCGCCGATGTTGCCCGCCGCCGGGTGCGTGACGGCGAGCGCGAATGCAGCGGCGACCGCCGCGTCCACCGCATTGCCCCCGCTCTTGAGCACGGCAAGACCTGCGGCGCTGGCGTGCTTCTCGCTGGTCACGACCATGCCGTTGCGCCCGCGCTCGAACTGCGGCGTTTGCGCCGCGCACAACGCCGCCAGCGCCAAGGCCAATGCAGTAATCCACCACAGGCGCACAATCGTCCGCTGCGCTGACCGGTATACGTTCCGTCCTGGGCTGTTCATCGCTGGCGCCTCCACGGGTAGTCTGCCCCGCCGCGTTTTGTCATTTCCACTCTCCAGGGTAAGCAAAAAGTTCCGGAAAGGACGGCGGTTTGCCCCGAAGACCCGAGCTTACACGCTCGGAGCCGGGCATGGTAGGTGCGCGGCAGGCCGCTGCGCTCTCGGTCTGCAACTGGGTCTGAAGATTGCGCCTGGATAAGAAACGGAGCATAAAATCTCGGCTTGACAAGGGCGGGACGGCTGCCAGACGATCGAGAATATGTTCGATCAAATTGGATCCCTGTGCCCGCCACGCCGCATTCTTCTCGGACCCGGCCCCAGCAACGTGGAGCCCCGCGTCTATGAGGCTATGCGCACGCCCATCGTCGGCCATCTGGACCCTTATTTTTTCGAGGTCGCCGAGGACGTCCGCAAGCTGCTCCAGGTAGTCTTCGGAACGCGCAACGAGTTCACGGTGGCGATCTCCGGCACCGGCAGCGCAGGCATGGAGGCCGCGGTGGCCAACTTTGCCGAGCCGGGGGAAAAGTTCGCCGTCCTGGCCAACGGTTATTTCTGCGACCGCATCACGGAGATGGCCCGCCGCTACAGAGCTGAAGTTGTGCGGCTGGAAAAGCCGTGGGGGGAACCGTTCAGCGAAGAGGAGGCGTCGTCATTCATCCTGCGGGAGCGCCCGAAAGTGGTGGCGTTCGTACATGCCGAGACCTCAACCGGCGCGCGCCAGGACGGCGCGGCCATCTGCCGGGCGGCGCACGAGGTGGGGGCGCTGGTGATCGCCGACTGCGTGACCTCTCTGGGCGGGATGCCGGTGGAAGTGGACGCCACGGGGATCGATATCGCCTATAGCTGCACGCAGAAAGGGCTGAGCTGCCCGCCGGGCCTGGCGCCGCTCACCGTCTCCGGGCGCGCCATGGAAGTTCTGCGCGCCCGCCAGGGAGTTCCCCGGACATGGTACCTCGACCTGAAGATGCTGGACGACTACTATCAGGGCGCCCACCGCTATCACCACACGGCGCCCATCACCATGTTCTATGCGCTCAGGGAGGCGCTGCGGGTGGTGGTGGAGGAAGGGCTGGAAGCGCGCTGGCAGCGCCACCGGCGCAACCACCTGGGCCTGGTCGCCGGCCTGGAGGCCATGGGGCTGAAGATGCACGTAGCCGAGCCGTACCGGCTGTGGGTGCTCAACACACCCTGCGTCCCGGAAGGAATCGACGACGCGCGCGTGCGCCGGAGGCTCATCGAAAGTCACGGCATCGAGATCTTCGGCGGCTTCGGCCCGCTGGCGGGCAAGGTCTTCCGGATCGGACTGATGGGCGCATCCTCGACCCAGGGGAACGTGCTGCTTTTGTTGGAAGCGTTGGAAGGAGCGATGCGCGCCGAGGGCTACAAGCCCGCCGGCTCGGGCGTGGAAGCGGCCGAGAGTTTCTTTGCGGCGCACGCCGCGTGATTGCGCCCACGGGGCCGCCGCAGGCATAATAGTGCGGCAAGGCGTCCGCCAGGGCCGGAGGGCGGGTCGCGCACGGGGAATGGCGATGGACGAGCGTAAGTTCTTCAGCGAGTCGACCACTACGAAGACCGCGCGCCTTCAGTGCCCTTTTTGCAAGACCACCGAGACTTACCCGCTGCGGTGGCTGGTGCGCAAGAAAAAGGACCGCATGCCGCCGGGGGGCGACGAGCGCGACCGGGCGCGGTTCGAGAAGGCGCAAAGCTACATGGTCTTGTTGGACGACAAGGCCGTTTGCCGCAATCTGCGCTGCCGGAAAAGCTTCGAGATTTCGGGCATCAAGACTATGGCCTTTCTGGCGGCGGATCAGCGTTCGTAACTTAGGAGGAGAGATGAACCGCAGACAGTTGCTCACGGGCGGCGCGGCCGCAGCCGTGGCGCCGCGCCTGAAGGCGGCTCCGGCGGAGCCTTCCGGAAAAGCGCTCATGAAGGTTGGCACCCAGCACAGCATCACGGATGAGACGCTGGCGGTGCTGGCGTCGTTCGGGGTGCGGCACGTGTGCGGGACGCTGCCGTCGCGGCGTTTGGACGAAGCCTGGTCGGTGGAGTCCCTGATGCGGACCCGCGAGCGCGTGGAGTCGTACGGGATTAAGCTGGAGATGCTGCCGCTGCCGCTGAGCTCGGTCCGGATCGAGAAGGCGGAGTATCCGAACATCATGCTGGGCAAGAGCCCGGAGCGGGACCGCGACATCGACGAAATCTGCCAGATGATCCGCAATGCGGCCAAGGCCGGGATTCCGTCGCTGAAATACAACCTGACGATCCTGGGAGTGGTGCGCACCGAACCGACGCCGGGCCGCGGCAGGGCTCGTTACAGCACGTTCGTGTACGACCAGGCCAAGCAGGACCCGCCGCTGACGGCGGCCGGAAGGGTCACCGAGGAGATGATGTGGGAGCGCATTACCTATTTCCTGAAGCGCGTGATCCCGGTGGCCGAGGAATACAAGGTCAAGATGGCGTGCCACCCGCACGATCCGGGCATGCCCCGCGACAAAGGCTTCCTGGGGGTAAACCGGGTGTTGGGGTCGGTCGACGGGTTGAAGCGTTTCATTGAGATTTCACCCAGTCCGTACCACGGGTTGAATTTCTGCCAGGGATCGGTGGCGGAGATGCTGGAGAACCCGCGCGAAGAGATTGACGGCGTGATCCGGTACTTTGGGACGCGCAAGAAGATCTTCAATGTGCATTTCCGCAACATCAAGGGCAAGTTCTTAAACTTTCAGGAAACGTTCCCCGACGACGGCGACATGGACATGATCCGGGCGATGCGGGTCTACAAAGAAGTCGGCTACGACGGGATGATCATGCCGGACCACGTGCCCACGATTCCGGGGGATACCGGCGGGCGGCAAGCGTTCGCCTACGCCTTCGGCTACATCAACGCGCTGATCCAGATGGTGCAGGACTCGTGAGGGGGCGGCCGAGGCTGCTGTTAGGGGTGGACGGGGGCCAGTCCGCTACGCTGGCGGCGGTCGCGGATGAGGGAGGCCGGATCCTGGGCGAAGGCGAAGCGGGTCCCTGCAACCACACCCGGGCAAAGGGCGGGGCGCGCAAATTCGAACGGGCGCTGCGGGGCAGCATTCTGGCGGCATGGCGGAAGGCGGGGTTGAAAGGTGATCCGCAGTTCGCCGCGGCGTGTCTGGGCTTCAGCGGAGGCGCGGCCGACAAACGGGAGCTGGCGCGCCAGATTGTGCGGGCCCGCAAGCTTTATGTGACCAGCGACGCCGAGATCGCGCTGGCGGGCGCCACGGGCGGGGAGCCGGGCATCGTGGTGATCGGCGGCACCGGCTCGATTGCGTACGGGCGCAACCAGGCGGGGGACACGGCGCGGGCAGGCGGCTGGGGCTATCTTTTCGGCGATGAGGGCAGCGCCTTTGACATCGTGCGGCAGGCCCTGCGGGCGGTTCTGTTGAGCGAGGAGGGCCGCGGCAAGAGCACTTCCCTGAGAGGGGCTCTGCTCGAAAGCACGGGGGCGGCGACGGTGGATGAACTGCTGCACCTGTTCTACACCGCGGACTGGCCCAGGGACCGCATCGCGGCGCTGGCGCCGCTGGTGGATCAGGCGGCGGCGCAAGGGGATCTGGTGGCGCTGAGGATCCTGAGGAACGCCGGGGCCAGTCTGGCCGAACTGGCCTTGGGATTGCGGCGGGTGCTGTTTCCCAGCAAGCGGCATGTGCTGATCACTTACACCGGAGGGGTTTTCGAGAGCAAGGACGTCCGGCGCGCTTTTGCGCGGCGTGCGCCATGCGAACCGGCCCGCCTGCCGCCGGTGCAAGGCGCGGTTCTGATCGCCCGCGAACTGCTCCAACTAGAGAGGCAACCCTGAGCCGGCCTGCTTGGAACGGAGCGCGGCGCTGAAGCCGGGATTGCGCGCAGGCGAGCTGTTCCGATATGGGCTTGATGGTGGGATGGCCGCTACCGTGTCAGAAGGTATAGGTGTGGGAGACGTAGAGATACAAGGGCGAGAGGTTGGGCGCCAGGTTGCGCAGAAAGGCCCCGCGGAGGACGCGCCCGGCGCCAAGGCCGAAGTTGAGGGGTTTTCGCTGGTAGACCCCAAACAGATCCCATTCCTGACCGACATGGCTGCCCGCGCTGCCGTCCGGCGAGCGCAGAATGGCCTTGCCCGAGCCACTGTAGAGCGCGTCCCTGCGGCTGGCGAGCCACCAAGAGTTGTACATCACGATCATGGTGAGGCTCTTGGTGAGCTCCAGTGTCCAGAGCAGGCGAACGTTGTGGATGTTGCGCCAGCCGAACAGGTCCATGTGGCCGAACCGGTCGTGTCCGGCAAAGTACAGTTGATCGAAGGTCCCGGAGCGGGAGGAGTCGCCCGGGTCTTTGGAGCCCGAGGCATATTTGTATTCCAAGCTTCCGTCGAGCGGCATGCCGTCCATCAGCCAGCGGCGCGTGACCGAGCCCGTCCATGTGGAAGCTCTGTGCCGGGCCGGGCCGACCCATCCAGTCTGCATAGCAGCCTCCAGCGCGCCCTTCCAGCCATCCGGCAAAGGGCCGGCCCAACGTCCGCCGGCCGTGTTGATTCTCAACCTCCCGGATGGGGCGAACCCGCCCGGGCGGTTTTGTTCTCGCCGAAGGACATAGAGCTCGATCTGGCTGGCTTCTTCCGAGCCGTGGAAGGTGGAGTAGAAGCCCCACAGATGGTCGCCGAGCACGGGCCGGTCCCATCCGTCTGTGCGCGGCTTGACGGGGGAGGCGAATAAGAAATCGTAATCGGCCGATTGAGTTCGATAACGCAGGCGGGCGTGATCGAAGGTCCGCGAGACGTTCCCCCAGTTGGGGGTGGCAATCAGCTTGCCGTCTCCGTAGTTGAGCGCCCGGCGGCCTAGCGAAAGGCTGAGTCCGCGGGCGCCCGGCTGGGACAGCTCCGCGTAGCCTTCGTAAAGATCTGCGGCGTTGCGCACCGAGGCCGGGCCGTCGGCGCCGTAGCCTGGGGCTCGCGAATCCTGGAGCGTCCCGGCCAGCTTCAGCCAGGCATTGGGCTGATAGCTCAGAGTCAGGCGCGTCCGCCAGAGCGAAACGTCCAGGTCCGGACCGCCGTTGAAGTTCTGCCCGGCGCGGCGTTCATGGCGGCCGCGTATCTCGCCGCTGAGCTTAAGCTTTCCCTTCGACCATGCAGTCAGACTGCCCGCCGGGCTGCGAAACAGGTCTCCGTTCTGACCGGCGGCAGGCCGCAGGCCCCAACCGCACAGGATGACTACGCCAAGCACCCGAACGGAAGACGCAAAGAGGCTGTATCGCGGAGAAGGGCGGATGATCATCTTATCGGCTTGGGGCGACCCGAGCTACAGCGCCGGTCCAGCGACTCCGAGCCTGCAAACTCATATTATAAGGCCCTAAACTCTCAATTGACTGGGACGGATGTGCACGTGAGGAAGCTTGGCGAGGAGAGTGGCTTGCCGCAGCGGCAGATGTGTGACGGTCATCGAGGGATCGAGAATCTACACTTCGCCCTATAGGCAGGGATCGCGCAGAGGATTTGGAGTGGAATGGCAGCGGTCGGTGGGCGGACACGCTGGTCCGCCCCTACGGGGCTGGGTGTGATGGTCGGTTGGTTGTCCTGCGCTTTATTTGTTGCTTTTCAACTCCTTGCTGCGCTGGTTGCTGTTTTCGGTTGCCTCTTTGTTTTGTATAAGTTGGGAGGCCTCCCCCGCCTGCTCACCCCCGGCGGCCGGCTTCAGGGACCGGAGCTCA